>TARA_R110000824_G_scaffold7508_14_pt1 | contig 26708 bp, 25 predicted proteins | sample TARA_R110000824 | Tara Oceans TARA_R110000824 (sample SAMEA4397747) | marine metagenome | biome: Polar Biome; feature: [MES] marine water layer (ENVO:01000295) within the mesopelagic zone...; material: water (ENVO:00002006), including particulate matter (ENVO:01000060) such as......
ATTTTGTTTACGAAATCTTGGTATCTCTTGGGGCAAGTGCATGAACGCCGAGGCCCCCCTGATTTTCGGAAAATTGGTGCGGACCTGGCTTGAACCGCATATCAGGTCAGGAGGGTACAATGGCGTATGCCATTCCGATGATTGAGCCGCAAACGCAGAAACGCACGACCGCCTATACCGGCATTTCCTGGACATGCCTGTTTTTCGGACCCTTTCCGGCGCTTTACCGGGGGCATGTTCTCGGCTTCGTCGGCATGTCGCTGATGAATCTTGCGACGCTGGGCTTCTCCCTGCCGGTTTTCATCTTTGTCTATAATGCCTGGCATTACCATTCGTTGCTGGCGCGCGGGTTTCGGCCGGTCCGTCACAGCTTTGGCGAGGCAACGGAGAATGTGATCAGGATGGGTGCCGGGGACAATGACAATCTCGACGAGATTTTCGAAGGCAGGAAGCCCCCTATGTCGCAGAAGTTCCGGCTGGCGACCCCCAAGCTGTCGGAAAGTCTCATCGATGACGCCCGGCAGGAGCCGTATTTTCGCAAATAACGGCCGTGGCCGCTAAAGCAGCATGACACTGGTTGTGACATGGGTAACCGGTTTTTCGGGATCGCCCGCATGCATGTTCACCTCTCCATAGACGAGGCGGCGTCCGGATTTGATGACCCGCGCCTCAGCGAACAGCTCGTCGCCCTCCATCGGGCGGAGAAAGGTTGTCTGCATGTTTACCGATGTCATGTTGACGAAGGACCCCGCGCTGGCGGCGACGGCAAACACCATGGCAGTGTCGGCGAGCGCCATGATCGCCTGTCCGCACATCATGCCGCCCAAACGGTTTATGTTGGGTGAGGCCGGGATGCGAAGCGTCGCCCTGTCCGGGCCGATATCGGTAAAGCTGATGTCCAGTGCCTTGATCCAGGGAGCAAAGCTGTTGTCATAGAAGTCTTCCGCTTCCTTGATTGAGATGGCTGTCATTGCGGGCCTGTTTTGCTGACAAAAGGGAGGGAACAGGATGGCCCATGTTCCCCCGGCAGGCAATATCCAATCTGTCCGCCGGAACGCGCCCTCTTTACCTTCGGCGCGATTTCTCTGATACTTCCAGAAAACAAACAGGGAGCAGGGAATGTATATTTCACAACTATTGACGCGGGCCGTCCAGACGAAAGGCGGCAGCGTCGCTACCATCTGCGCAGGGCGGGAGCATACTTACGCCGAATTCGCCGAGCGGGTGCAGAGATTTGCCGGGGCGCTCCGGGCGCATGGTATTACGGAAGGGGAGCGGGTTGCTATCCTCGCCCATAACTCGGACCGTTATCTGGAGTTCTATTATGCGACGCCCTGGGCGGGCGGCGTGTTCGTGCCGGTCAATACACGCCTCGCGGTGCCGGAGTTCGCCTATTGGCTGAATGACTCAGGCTCGGAAATCCTGCTGGTCGATGATAACTTCGCGGGCGTCGTGCCGGAGCTTCGCAAGCTCGTCCCGGAGCTGCGGGAGGTGATCTATATCGGGGATGGGGAGACCCCGGCGGATATGCTCAACTATGAGGAACTGGTGGCAAAAAATGATCCGGTCCCGGATGCGGGCCGCGGGTTTGATGATCTCGCCGGGCTGTTCTATACCGGCGGGACGACCGGCGTGTCGAAGGGTGTGATGCTCAGCCATACGAACTTTCTCACCAATACGCTGAACGCCATGCCCTGTTTCAGCTTTGAAGAAGACGCCCGCTGGCTGCATGTGGCGCCGATGTTCCATATTGCGGACGGGGCGGCGGTCTTCGGCGCGACCATGGGCCTCGGCGTGCATGTGTTCATTCCGGGCTTCACGCCGAAGGGCACCATGGAGGCCGTGCAGGAATACAGGATCACCAATACCCTGCTGGTGCCGACCATGGTCAATATGGTGGTCAATGATCCCGATATCGCCAAATACGATATGTCCAGCCTGAAAGACATCATCTATGGCGCCTCGCCGATGCCGGAAGCGGTTATCCGCAAGGCGCTGGAGGTGCTGCCCAATACCGGTTTCACCCATGCCTACGGTCAGACCGAATGCGCGCCGCTCTCGACCTTTACGGGGCCGGAATTCCATGTGCTGGAAGGCCCGAATGCCGGACGGTTCAAGTCGGCGGGCCGGGCGGCCTATGCCTGCGAGGTAAGGATTTTTGACGAGAATGACGAGGAAGTACCTCGCGGTACCGTCGGCGAGGTTTGCGTGCGCGGCGCCAATGTCATGCTTGGCTACTGGAACAAGCCCGAGCAGACGGCAGAGGCGCTGCGCGGCGGCTGGATGCATTCCGGTGACGGTGGTTATATGGACGAGCAGGGTTTCGTCTATATCGTCGACCGGGTGAAGGACATGATCATCTCCGGCGGCGAGAATGTGTACTCCGCCGAGGTCGAGAATGCGGTCTATCAGCATCCGGCGGTCGCCGAATGCGCCGTGATCGGCATCCCGCATGAAACCTGGGGCGAGCAGGTCCATGCGGTTGTCCGCCTGCATGAGGGGCAGGACGCGACGGAGGAGGCCATTATCGAGTTCAGCCATACCCTGATCGCCGGGTTCAAATGCCCGCGCAGCGTTGCCTTCGTGAGTGATCCGCTGCCGCTTTCCGGGGCGGGGAAGATCCTGAAGACGGAACTGCGCAAGCCCTACTGGGCGGATCAGGAGAAGCAGGTCAGCTAGGGCCTGCCAATCCTCTAGCCTGCAGGGGTGCAATCCCTGATCTCGACCCGCCGGCGGGGCAGGCTGTTGCTGTGATCCTCGCCTCGACCGATCATATAGAGCGCGCTGCTGTCTATTCCGGCATCCCGCATCAGGGCATGAACCTCTTCCGCCCGGGCGCGCGACAGGCGGTAGTTATCGAAGGTCGAGCCGCTCGGGTCCGAATGACCGGAAATGACGATGAAGCGGCTTTCCTTGACGGTGTAATCGGTCGCAAGACGCCGGATCAGCTCTTTCGTCTCCGCACCGGTCACCTGGGTTGAGCCGACCTTGAAGGTGACCACCATATGCGGTGAGGTCTGCCAGCAGGAATCGGGAATGGTGCCGACGATGCGTTTCGTGTGATCCATTTCCACCGTGTTCAGCACATCGCCGATGCGGTCCAGACCCTGTTGCAGACCGGCAAGGATGAAACCGGACTCCTCCGCGCTCTGCTCCAGTTCAAGCAGCTTGCGCTCGAGATTTGCCGTATTCGCGGCTCGTTGCTTCTCAGTGGATTTTTCTAGCATGCCGATGGCCTTGCCGTTGCGCTGCGCCATCTCTTCCAGGCCGCTCAGGCGCGTTTCCATCTTCTTGATGCCGTCATCCAGCCGCGTTTCCAGTTCTTTGAGGCGGCCCGAACTTGCGGCGTCGCCATTGCCATACAGCGCCTCCAGATTTTCATTGGGAACGGAGAAGGGCAGGCGGGTCTTGCCATTGAAGAAGAGCTCGAAACGGTCCGTCGCGCCGAGATAAAGGAGCGGATCTGTCTCATCCGTGCGGGCGAGAAGCACAACCGGGAAGGTGAAGAAGCTCGTAAGGCTCCGCCTGAATTTATCCGAGACATCCACTTCTTCGGGCAGGTCCGACAGGGAGTTTTGGCAGAGCGGGGACATATTCAGTCCCGGATAGAGAGAAGACGCAGGAACCTCCTCGGCGGGAACGATCTTCTTGTCCGCGACCTGAATAATACATTTGCGCATTTTCTGGGCCTCATGGCCCGCATAGATGATGGAGCCGCTGGACGCCAGCGCCAGCATCAGAATGGTGACGAAAAACCGGTGGTTGTTGAAGGTGCTGACCGCCAGAAAGCGCCGGTAAATGTCCGTGGCTGCCTGGAACGGATCGGGCCCGTCCACCGGCGCCAGCGCTTTTTTATGGCGTTGCAGCGAGAGGGCCAGATGTTCCCGCCCGACAAGAATCTGTGACGGATGCCGTCGGTTTCGTTTTGGCACCAGAACGACAAAGCGGTGCAGGATATTGAGGAAAAAAATGCCAAGGCTGAGGCCGATGATCTTGAGGCGTCGTACCGGCTTTAGATGTTTGTGCGAGGTTTTTCGGGTAACGCTCACAATCAGCCAGATGCCGAAGATTATCCCGACAATGACCGCGTAGATCACCCATAGCTTTAGCACAACGACGGTCAGCATGCCGCCGGTGCGGAACATGCTGATGAGCAGATCGGTGAGTCCGGCGTATTTCAGGTAGTTCAGATCGAACACCCCGTAATGAAGGGTCTCAAAAAAGAGCCCAAAGACAAAGAAATAACAGAGCAGCAGGGTCGTCAGGAACGGGACGAGCAGGGCCAGGTTATAGGTCCGGTTCACCCGCATATGGACTTCGCAGAATATCTCGTCATCAAGCGCCCTGTTGCGGCAGCGATAGCCGGCGCGTGTTATTCCTTCGCATTGCATGGGTTGGATGCCTCTTGTTCTATCGTTTTAAATAATCCTAAAAATAGTAAATAAATATTTATAAACAAGTATAAGTAGAAAAAATGCGATAAAATTCATATAGGACGATAGATATCAGGGCTTGTGCTTGTTCTTGGCTGCGGATCGTATTAGGTAGGAAACAGACCCTTGACGCATAAACTTCAAAGAAGAGAGCGACATGCCCCAATACAGATCAAGAACCACGACACAGGGACGCAACATGGCGGGCGCCCGGGCGCTCTGGCGCGCCACCGGCATGAAAGATGGAGATTTTGAAAAGCCGATCATCGCTATTTCCAACAGTTTTACGCAGTTCGTGCCCGGCCATGTGCATCTGAAAGACCTTGGCCAGATGGTCGCGCGGGAGATCGAAAAATGCGGCGGTGTGGCGAAGGAATTCAATACCATCGCCGTCGATGACGGGATCGCCATGGGCCATGACGGCATGCTCTACAGCCTGCCCTCGCGCGAGGTGATCGCCGATGCGGTGGAATATATGGTCAATGGCCATTGCGCCGACGCTCTGGTCTGCATCTCCAACTGCGACAAGATCACGCCCGGCATGCTGATGGCGGCAATGCGGCTCAATATTCCGACGGTGTTTGTCTCCGGCGGCCCGATGGAGGCCGGGAAAGGCATGGCCGACGGCAAGGAAATCGGCCTCGACCTGATCGATGCGATGATCCAGGCGGGCGACCCGAATGTCTCTGATGAGCAGGTCGCGGAAGTCGAACGTTCCGCCTGCCCGACCTGTGGCTCCTGCTCGGGCATGTTCACCGCCAACTCCATGAACTGCCTGACCGAGGCGCTGGGGCTGGCGCTGCCCGGAAACGGCAGCATGCTCGCCACTCATGCGGACCGCAAGCAGCTCTTCCTCGATGCGGCGCGGACCATTGTCGACATCACCCGCCGTCATTACGAGATGGACGAGCCGGGCCTGCTGCCGCGCGAAATTGCCTCTTTCGACGCTTTTGAGAATGCCATGTCGCTCGATATCGCCATGGGTGGCTCGACGAATACGGTGCTGCATCTGCTTGCCGCCGCGCAGGAAGGGGAAGTTGACTTCACCATGAAGGATATCGATCGACTGAGCCGCCGGGTGCCGAACCTCTGCAAGGTTGCGCCGTCAACTCAGCAGTATCATATGGAGGATGTGCATCGCGCGGGCGGTATTATGGGTTTGCTCGGCGAGCTGTCCCGCGGCGATCTTTTGCATGATGATGTGCCGACGGTGCATTCGCCGTCCATGGCGGAGGCGATCGAGCTCTGGGATATCGTCAGGTCCCGCAGCAACACCGTGCAGGAATTTTACCGCGCGGGTCCGGGCGGTGTGCGTACGACCGAGGCGTTCAGCCAGTCAAAACGCTACCCCGATCTTGATTCCGACCGCGAAAACGGCTGCATCCGCTCCAAGGAGCATGCCTACAGCCAGGATGGCGGCCTTGCCGTGCTCTATGGCAACATTGCGCTTGAAGGTTGTATCGTCAAGACGGCGGGCGTGGATGAGAGCATTCTCAAATTCTCCGGTCCGGTGCGCCTGTTCGAGAGTCAGGATGCGGCAGTCGACGCTATTCTTGGGGACAAGGTTGTCGCCGGGGACGTGGTCGTGATCGTTTACGAAGGACCGAAGGGTGGCCCGGGCATGCAGGAGATGCTGTACCCGACGTCCTATCTCAAATCGAAGGGCCTCGGCAAGCAATGCGCGCTGCTGACGGACGGGCGCTTCTCCGGCGGTACCTCGGGCCTCTCCATCGGCCATGCCTCCCCGGAAGCGGCGGAAGGCGGAGCGATCGGCCTGGTCGAGGAGGGGGATATCATCGATATCGACATCCCGAACCGGACCATCAACTTGCGCGTCTCAGATGAAGAAATGGCCGACCGTCGGATTAAGATGGATGCGAAGGGCGATGCTGCCTGGGCACCGACGAAACCACGCGCCCGCAAAGTCTCGCAGGCGCTGCGTGCGTACGCCGCACTGACCACCAGCGCCGCCCGCGGCGCCGTCCGCGACGTAAGTCAGTTGAAGCGCTAAAGGCTTTTCAGATACTGATGCGCCTGGGTGAGTGTGAGGCCGTGGGTCTCGCGCACCAACGCTGTGGCGCCGATGGCGTCGCCGCGGCGGACCATCTCGCGGAGGCGGTCTTCCTGTTCGTCTTTTGAGAGGGTGAGAAGCGGGGCTTCCTCTGGCATTTCTTCCGTCTCTGTCTGATAGAGACCATCCAGAACAGCCATGGCCGTCTTCACCGACGGGGTGAGGCGGGTCTTGCGGGTTTTCCAGTCAACGCGGATCACGCCGCTTTCGGGGAACAGCCGGAGCGCTGCGCCTTTTGCCCGTGCCGTCACCCCCTTGATCCGGGTCGGCCCCTTGCGGGTACGCTCTTCCTCAAGCGCGGTCTTGATGAGCGAGAGGTCCTCTCCATAGAGCGCAATCTCGAGGCTTTCTTCTTTATAGGTCTGATTATCCTCCGGCACGTCCGCATCGGCGACCATGCGGGTCTTCTGCCCGACAAATTTGAGGCGGCGGATTTCCCGCTTCGGGATAAAGGCGACGATGGGATCTGCGGCATTCAAGCGGTGATCACTATAGTTTCGGAGCTTGAGATAGATCCCCTCGGGCGCCGCGCGAAGGGTCCAGTTGCTTTTTTTCATGGCCGCGAGCGCAGAAAAAAGAAAGACGAGACCGGCGAGTACGCAGGTCAGTACAATCACGCTGCAGAAAATCCAGATGAATCCCGCAAACATCAGGCTGAAAAAGGTATCGCCCGCGCTGAACACGCCATTGCTCGAGAGAAAGAGCGGAAAGCCGACGCTCCATCCCAGAAAGAAGAGCCCGACGATCAAATGCCCGATCCAGGACATCTTCGCAGTCAGAAGCGCCGGATTCTGCAGCGCTTCCGTCTCGGTGATCAGCTCGATTTTTCCATACCGGCCCATAGTCTCGCACCTCCTTGGTCACGGGAGGCACTAAAGATAACCGGAAATCCTTAATATTTTTCTGATCTAGGGTCCTGACCCTACTCCGCAAGCTCGACCCAGATCGGGGTATGGTCGGAGGGCTTTTCCTGTCCGCGCGGGCCCTTGTCGATGCCGACCTGATCCATGCGGTCGGCGGCCTTCGGCGAGAGAAGGAGATGGTCGATGCGGATGCCATGGTCTTTCTGCCACGCGCCGCGCTGATAATCCCAATAGGTATAGTTGATCTCGGTCGTGAAGGCGCGGTAGGCGTCCGTATAGCCGAGATTGAGGATCTGGCGGAAGCGGTGGCGGCTCTCAGGGCGGGTGAGGGCGTCGCCTTCCCAGGCCTTCGGATCATAGCAATCCTCATCCTGCGGGATGACGTTGTAATCCCCCGCAAGCACGGTGATCTCTTCGAGCGAGAGAAGATACTCAGCATGCTTGATCAGCCGGTCCATCCAGCCGAGCTTGTAGGGAAATTTTTCCGAGTCCGTCGGGTTGCCGTTTGGCAGATAGATGGAGGCAATGCGGACGTTGTTCACCGTCGCCTCGATATAGCGGGCCTGCTCATCCTCATCGTCGCCGGGCAGGCCGCGCCTGACATCCTCGATCGGAAATTTGGAGAGGATCGCCACGCCGTTGTAGGTTTTCTGGCCGTGGGTTTCGACGTTATAGCCGAGTTCCTCGACTTCTTCCCTCGGGAAATTGTCGTCAATGACTTTCAGTTCCTGCAGGCAGAGCACATCCGGCTTGTAGTCCTTGAGGTAACCGACGAGCCGCGGCAGGCGCGCTTTCACCGAATTGATGTTCCAGCTGGCTATCTTCATTTTACCCCTCGCAGAAAACAAAAGCCCGGCGAAAACCGGGCCTTTTTTCTAGCATCTTTGCCGCCTCAATCAAATGGCAAATGACGATCCGCAGGAACAGGAGGCGGTTGCGTTCGGGTTCTTGATCTGGAAAGAGGAACCGATCATATCCTCGACGAAATCAATTTCCGATCCGGCAAGATACATCAGGGACAGCTGATCGACGAGCAGCGTCGCGCCATTGTTGGTGACGGCCACGTCATCCGGGTTCTGCGTATCCTCAAGATCAAAGCTGTACTGAAAACCGGAGCAGCCGCCACCGTTGACGGCAACGCGCAGCATCTTCTTGTCCGAGTTCATTTCCTCGACAATGGCGTTGATCCGGTCGGCGGCCTCGGCCGAAAGCTTGACCGGCGGCTCTATATTATCCATGGCTGACATGTTCACTTTGTTCCTAAAATCCGAAGTTACGCGCCCTTCGTTATAGAGACTATACATTAAATGATGTATTAATCCTATGCTTGTTTGTCAATCGACGCTCCGGAAATGTAACGCCCGCCATGTCCATCAGCTACCTTAATTCGGCCCGAGCGGCGCAGGAAACAGCGCTTTCGGGCATCGACGCCCTGCCGGAGTCGGCGCGGGCGAAAATCCTGACGGAAGCCGTGCTGCGCCCGCCGCGGGAGCGGAGCTGGGGTGATGTATCAACAAATATCCTCATCCTGTTGAAATCAAAGACAGAAATTAATTTCAAAAAGGCGCAGAATACCCTTGTTTCTGCGTTCGAGGCGCTTGAAGGGGTGGCCGAGGTGCGTCATGAGGGAAATGACTATATCAACATAAGATACCGGCCGGATTTCTGGCTGGGTCAGCTGCCCCTTATCCTTGAGGAGGGCGCGGCCTATGGGCTTGACGGTATGAGGGTTAAGGCGGCCGCTGTGTCGGTGCCGGCGGAGGTGAATGACCTGCTCAGCTGCCGTCAGCAGGTGAACGCGGCGGCGCTTGAAAGGTTGTCGTTGCTTGCCGGCATTGATATGCGGCACGAACTCCTCTCGCCGCGGGTGGCGGCCGGGTTCCCCCTCGCGGCGGCCATCGGCAAATGCACGGAGGCAAAGACGCGGTTCGCCCTGATTGCCAATCCGGCGGGCTTTATCGACGCCTTCAGCCCTATTTTGGCCATAGACAAGGCCTATGACAACCCGGTTTTCGCCATTCCCTATATGCGGATGATGCTGGCCCGACTTGGCACCACTTGGGAAGAGGCGAAGAACGGGGTGGACATGACAGTCTTCAAACTACCGGAAGAGGTGGCGCTGGCGCACGGACTGTGCAACTGGCCGCTGGCTGCGGAAAAAGCATTGAAGACGGCGGACGGGTTTCATCTGGCGGCGCATTTGCAGGAGCTTTCCTTGCTTTTCTTCCGTCTTTTTGACATTGTACACCCTGTGTCTTCGGCATATCTGATGGCGCCAGAAACGCGGCCTGCACGGCGGCAACTGCTGGGCGCCCTGGATGCGGTAATAAACGACGGCGTGCGTGTTCTCGGCGTCGACATGGTAAAGGAGTATGCGTAGTGGTTGGCGAAGATGATTATCCTGACGATGATTTCTATGATGGCGACGAGGAACCGGGCATAAACCGGAAGAAATGGATCGGCGCCGCGCTTGCCGTTGTGATCGTTGGCGGCTTCGGCATCGGCATTTGGTATGCCTATGATCAGGGGGTGAAACAGGGCGTACAACTGGCCCCGCCGATCATCAGCGCTGATACCTCTCCGATCAAGGAAAAGCCAGAGGATCCGGGCGGCATGGATATTCCTAACCAGGACAAGCAGGTCTTCAGCGTTCTGCAATCGGGCGACGCGCCGGAAAAGGTTGAAAAGCTGATGCCGCCGCCGGAAGATGCCACGCCGGAGGAAAAGGCCGAGCTGATCGTGACCGATGCGGAAAAAGCCGCGGATGAAAACAAGCTCGACAATCTGGTCGAGAAGGTGACGAAGGACGCGGCCGAGGCCGGGGAAAAGGCCCAGGAAGTCGTGGAAAGCACTGCAGAGAAGGTTGAGGAAACCGTTTCGGCGACGACAACAGAAGAGCCCGCCACCGAACAGAAGGTCGAGGAGAAGACCGTCGAGGTTGCGGCGGCGCCTGTGCCCAAGAAGGTCGAGGAACCCCAGACCGGCGGTCCGATGTATCGGGTCCAGGTCGGCTCCTTCCGCTCTCAGGATGCAGCGGAAAAGCAGTGGGCGATGCTGAATAGCAAGTTCAAATCCATGCTGTCCGATGTCAGCCACCGCGTGCAGGATGTGAAGGTAGAGGACAAGGGGACCTATTTCCGCCTGCAGCTCGGCGCGTTCAGCAGCCGCGATGGCGCGAACCGGCTGTGCAATGACTTGAAGGCGCAGAAGCAGGATTGTCTCGTTGTCAGCGGCTGATCTCTCAAACTGCCGGGCCGTCATCTTCGGCTGTGAAGGCACGAAACTCACCGCGGCCGAGAAGAAGTTCTTCAAGGCGGAACAGCCCCTCGGCTTCATTCTGTTCGCCCGTAATGTGGAGAACCCCAAGCAGCTGAAAAAGCTGGTAAAATCCCTGCGAACGGCGGTCGGGCGTCCCGATGCGCCGGTGCTGATCGATCAGGAAGGCGGAAGGGTGCAGCGGCTTCGCGAACCGGACTGGTTCGAGGCGAAGCCGCTCGGCTTTTTCGGCGAACTTTACGAGGCCGATCCCGACCGGGCGATCGAGGCGCTACGGCTGACGACGCGGTTGATCGCGGCGGATTTGCAGGCGGCGGGCATTACGGTGAACTGTACGCCCTGCCTCGACCTTCACCTGCCGGAGACGGTGGACGCCATCGGCGATCGTGCGCTTGCCGCTGATCCGCAGGTCGTTGCCCGTCTCGGCGCTGTGGTGGCGGAGGAGATGCTGACCGCCGGGATCATTCCGGTTGTCAAACATATGCCCGGCCATGGCCGCGCCACCGTCGACAGCCATCATGACCTGCCTCATGTGGCGACCAAGGTGACGGAGCTGCAGGAGGCTGACTTTGCGCCGTTCAAGGCGCTCTCCCTCCTGCCGTGGGGGATGACCAGCCATATCGTGTTCGAGGATATCGATGCGGAGGCACCGGCGACCCAGTCAAAGGCTGTGATCGACGGCGTTATTCGCAAGATTATCGGCTTTGACGGCCTGTTGCTGACCGACGATCTGAATATGGAGGCGCTGAACGGCGATCTCGCCGAACGGGCCAAGGCGGCGCTGGCCGCCGGGGTGGATATCGTCCTGCATTGTTCCGGCAATCTGGAAGAAATGAAGGCGGTCGCCGCGGTCTGCCCGAAACTCGGCGACAAGGCGCTGTCTCGGATTGATCTTGGCAACCGGGTGTTCGACCATACACCACCGCCGATTGATACCGAGGCCGACAAGGCCCGGCTTGAAGAACTTCTGGGCGCAGAGTAGGAACAATTTCTTGGACATTAGCGGTATTCTTTACCAGATTTCCGTCTGGATCGTCCCGGCACTGGCCGCGATCACCCTGCATGAGGCCGCTCATGGCTTCGTTGCCTGGAAGCTTGGCGATGATACGGCCAAGCAGCAGGGGCGGGTGACCTCCAATCCGTTCAAGCATATCGATCCTCTGGGCACAGTGATCATTCCGGGTCTTCTCTTGCTGGTCAAAGCGCCGTTCCTGTTCGGTTATGCCAAGCCGGTTCCGGTGAATTTTGCCCGTCTCAACAACCCGCGCCGGGATATGGTCTGGGTCGCGCTGGCGGGACCGGGGATGAACTTCGCGCTGGCGCTGCTGTTCGCGCTCTGCTTTCATCTCCTGCCGCTGCTGCCGCAGGATACGGCGCTCTGGTTCGCGGATAATTTCAAAAATGGTATTATTCTCAATGTGATATTGGGAGTTTTTAATCTCATTCCTCTGCCGCCGCTCGATGGCGGGCGCGTTGCCGTCGGCCTCCTGCCGGATTCCCTTGCGCTGCCGCTCGCCCGGCTGGAACGCTATGGCTTCTTCATTCTGATCGGTGCGATTTTCCTGCTGCCCATGATTACCCGGGGCCTCGGCATGGAGCTCGACCCGATCCGCTGGCTGTTGACGGTGCCCATCGGATATGTGGTCAATCTGATTGCCAATATTGCCGGTCTGGTCTAAGTTTTGGACATGTTAACAGGGTCACGATTTTCAAGCGCGGCGGTGCGCCGTGGATAAGGGCTCCTTCGAGGAAGCGGGGCAGAAAAACCCCGACGTCATCCCGCTGCCAACCCATGCGCTGCTTGTCGATCTGGATGGGTATGAAGGGCCGCTGGATGTGCTTCTGGTGCTCGCCCGCGACCAGAAGGTCGACCTTCTGAAAATCTCCATCCTCGAACTGGCGGAGCAGTATCTCAAATTCATCGAGCAGGCCCATGCGCTCCGCCTGGAAGTCGCGGCGGACTATCTGGTGATGGCGGCCTGGCTGGCATATCTGAAATCACGCCTTCTGCTCCCGACGGAGGAGGAAGACGGCCCGAGCGGGGAAGAACTGGCGGACCGGCTGGCCTTCATGCTGAGAAAGCTGGAAGCCATGCGCGCCGCGGCAGAGAAGCTGACAAACGGCAGTATCGTCGGGCGCGACCGGTTTCAGCGCGGGCGCTCGGAAGGGGTGCGGATCATCCGCCACTCGAAATTCGACTGCTCGCTCCGCGATCTGCTGCAGGCCTACGCCGCCCAGAAGGAGCGCAAGGGCAATGACAATCCGCTGAGATTGATGCGCGATGCGGTTTTCTCGGTGGAGGCAGCGCTGGCGCGGCTGGAAAAAATGCTGGGCACATTACCCGAATGGACGGACCTGATGGCCTATCTGCCCGATAACCTGACCGATCCGTTCCGCCGCCGCTCGGCCCAGGCGTCGACCCTGCTGGCGAGCTTGCAGATGGTGAAGGAGGGGCAGTTGGAACTCCGGCAGGGATCAACCTTCGGTCCCATTCAGGTGAAAAAGAGGAAAAGCGGGGAATGAGTATCGATCCCGAACATGTGCGAATGGCCGAAGCCTTGCTGTTTGCGGCGAAGGAGCCGCTGGATGAGGCAACACTGGCCCAGCGATTGCCCGAAGAGGCGGAGGTTCCGGCCATTCTGGCAGCCCTTGAGGAACAGTACCGCCATAAAGGGGTAAACCTGACGCGGCTCGCGGGCAAATGGACCTTTCTCACGGCGCCCGATCTTTCCTGGCTGCTGGAGGAGGAACGGGAGACGACCCGCCGGTTGAGCCGGGCGGCGCTGGAAACACTGGCGATTATCGCCTATCACCAGCCCGCGACCCGCGCCGAGATTGAGGAAATTCGCGGCGTTGGTCTTAGCCGTGGCACCATGGATGTCCTGTTCGAGGCCGGCTGGATCCGGCCGCGCGGACGGCGTCGGACGCCGGGCCGCCCCGTCACCTATGGCGTGACCGAGGATTTCCTGATCCATTTCGGACTGGACGATATCAAGGACCTTCCCGGATTTGATGAAATGAAGGCCGCAGGCCTGCTCAGCACCGAACCCAGCGGCATTTTCAATGATCTCGCCAAGGCGGAGGAAGACGAGCTGGAGGATGAGGAGGAAGAGGAATTCTAGGGCCTTGGGCCCAGACGTCCTGATATTCCAATAACAACAAGAAACCGGCGCGGGGCGCAGCGAAAGGAAACGAGATGTCTCATCGCAAGGGCTATGTCTTCATCCATGGGGCATGGCACAACAGCGAAACCTGGCGCGAACTGAAGTCGCGCCTTGAGGCGGCAGGGCACGTCTTCCACGCGGTCGATCTTCCGGGGGCCGGTCCGAACGCGGCTGAGCCGAAATCCCTGATGCGTCGCCCCTTCGATCCGGAGGCATTCCGGACAGAGCCTTCTCCCAATGCGGACATAACACAGCGCATGCGGACCGAGGCGGTCATCGCTGCCGTTCGCGCCGTGAACAACCAGACCGGCGGCAAGGCCATCCTCGTTGGTCATTCCCTTGGCGGCTTGACGGTGTCGCAGGTGGCGGAGGAGATCCCGGAAGAGATCGCCGCGGCCGTTTACCTCACAGCGATGCTGCTCGTGAACGGGATGTCAGCCCACGCCATGTCCAAGCATGTTTCCATGGCCGAGGAGATGATCCCGTCCGTTATCTGCGCGAGCCCGAAGAGGGTGGGGGCGTTGCGGCTCAACACCCGGAGCGAGGATGCGGATTACCGCGCCCTCATGCAGGAATGCTTCTACGGGGATGTTGACGTTGAGACCTTTGACCAGGTGACCGCCAGCCTGCATTGCGATGAACCGGCGCAGGTGACAAGTGAACCCTCCACCATCACACGGGAGAATTTCGGCACGGTACCGCGGCATTTTATTGAATGCCTCCATGACCGGGCGATCCCCATCGACGGTCAGCGTCATATGATCGCGACGGTGGATGCGGAGCTAGGCTCCAAAACCATCGTCCATTCAATGAACACCAGCCATTCCCCTTTCGTCTCCAGCCCGGACAAGCTCAGCGAGATTCTTCTCGGCATCGGGTAATAGCGGGGTAGATCAGGCAAGCTTCCGTTGCTTGGTCAGGGCAAACTGCTGCCACCAGGCGATCGTCTGTTCTGCCGTTGCCTCGAAATTCGGCAGAAATGCCTCTATCTGGTCAAGATCGTCGATATTTTCCTGGATAAAGGACGCTTCCTCGGCAAGGCGGATGGCCCCAAGCGACGCACTCATCCCCTTGATCGTATGGGCGAGACGTTGAACATCGTCATCGCTTTTCGTGGTGATGGCGGATTTCATGAGTGCAATATTGCTGGCAACAGACTGGGCGGCATCCGTGATCAGGCCGGTCATCGCGTCGTCATTCAGCAAATTATTGAGCTCAACCATATTGGCGGTGTTGCCGATTTCCACCTCGGGCGAGGGCACGACCGGCAGAAGGCCCGGCGCATCGAGTGTTACCTTCGTGCCGCTTTCCGCCATGACGTTGTCGATTGTCTGGAGAAGTCTTGGCAGCTGGATCGGTTTAGATTCCACAGCATTCATTCCGGCGTCGAAGTAGCGCGGGAGGTTTTCCTTTACGGCATCGGCCGTCAGTGCGACAATCGGGATGTCGGCGTTTTTATGGCCACTGCCGCGAATTTGGCGCGTGGCTTCCGGCCCTTCCATCACCGGCATGCGAACATCCATAAGGATGAGATCGAATGCGCCGTCTGCAACGGCGTCAACCGCCATTTGGCCGTTCTCCACCACCTCGACGGTATGTCCCGCATATTCCAGCATGGTGGAAATGAGGGTCTGGTTCACCTTGTTGTCTTCGGCGAGCAGGATATGTAACGGCCCGCTTTCACTGGCGGAAAGCTCGCTCGTGGTATCGGTAGTCTGTCCGATCTCTACTTCACGAAGGGGGAGGGTAAACCAGAAGCGGCTGCCCTCTCCGAGCTTGCTGTCCACACCGATCTCCCCGCCCATCAACTCGACAAGCTGCCGGCAGATGGACAGACCGAGGCCGGAGCCGCCGTATTTTCTGGCCGTCGAGGCGTCGGCCTGTTCAAATCGCATGAAGAGGCGGGAGAGAAGATCGTCGGAGATGCCGATCCCTTTATCAATCACCTCGAAGCACAGGCTTTCTTCACCGTCCACCGATGCAGAGCGAGCCGCAGTTAGTTTGATGGCGCCGGTATCGGTAAATTTTATGGCGTTCGAAATCAGGTTGATCATGATCTGCTGCAGCCGGATGGAATCGATATTGATGCCGGCAGGCAGATCATCGGCTGGAACGTAATCAAGAGTAAGGCCCTTGCTTTCCGCCTTCTCCTTCATCAGATCGGTGGTTTCCCGGATAAGCTCAGGCAGGTGGATATCGATATTGCTGAGCTCGAACTTGCCGGAATCGAGCTTTGACTGATCAAGAATATCATTGAGGATTGTCAGAAGCAGCTCGCTTGAATTCTTGATGGTCTGCACTTTCTGGCGCTGGTCGTCCGTGAGGGATTCCAGAAGCAGCAGGTCGGTCATCCCGATGACACCGGTCATGGGGGTCCTGATCTCGTGGCTCATTATAGCCAGGAATTCAGCCTTGCTCTTCTCACCAATTTCCGCCTTGGCGCGGAGATTGTTCTGTTCTTCGGCGAGGGCGACGAGTTCCTCCGCCTGCTTTTCGATCTGCTGGCGGGAAAATTCCATTTCTACGATCCGGTTTGAAAGTTCTTCCTGGCTTTTTTTGAGCTGTGTTTCGGCTTCATGGTAATTGGTAATATCCTGCGTCAGCCCGTAGAGACGAACGACTTTGCCATCCATCACTTCACATTGAGCGCGCGATCGGACCCATTTGCGATTTCCCTTGACTGTCAGAAGGGGGATTTCGAGATCCCAGCCGTTGCCGTCGATGAGGGTCTGGTTGTAGGCTGAGCGAATGGTGTCCCGGGCCTCAGGTGCGTAAAGCTCGATTACCTTCTCGACATTTGGATTGAAATCTTCAGGGACCTCATGGATTTTATATATGGTTTTGCTCCAGCGGTGCTCATTCGCGCGCAAATTTATTTCCCAGCCTCCGATGGTTGCGAGGGCGCCAATCTGTTCCAGCAGGTCTTTCTGGCGTTTTACTTCCAGTTCGTTCTTTTTCCGGCGCGATATATCCTGGACAGCACCATAGATTTTTACCACCTCGCCGTCTTTCATCTCGCACTTACCGCGGGAACGGACCCATTTACGGTTCCCTTTTGCGGTGACAATCGGAAGTTCGATGTCCCAGCCTGAGCCGTCGGCAACACCCTTACGAAATTCTTCCTGGACTTGGTCCTGGACTTCCGGGGCGAAGAAGCTGGTCGCTGTCTTCGGGGTTGGGATGAAGTCGTCCGCAACTTCATAAATCTTGTAAACTATTGGGCTCCAAATGAGTTTTGATGTCGTTGTGTCATATTGCCAGCCACCGACATCTGCGAGGGTGCTGACCTCTTGTGTTAAACCGCTTTGAAGCCGCAATTCCTTTTTAGTTTTCTGATTTATCGACAGCTGCTGTTCCAGTTCTCGGGTTTTCGCACGAGCTTCTTTTTTCAGGTTCCGTATCCAGACCAACAGGCCCACAACGACAAGCAGGAGAGTACCTGCACCTATTTCCAAATAGGCCAAGCCATCTGTTGGAGATTGTCCTTTTGCCGGACTGTTCCCGATCCCGGATGTTTCCGCCCAGAGTGAAGTTGTCGGTAACAGATAAACGGTGAGCAGGGCTGAAACCGACCTGAAGCTGTGCATGAAAATATGTGCAGCCATATTAAAGCCGTTTCCCCGAAATCGGTTATGAAATGACCTATTGCAGATATGAAAAACCATTCCCTAATGAATATCGGAAAATAGTTAACAAAACATCTGGCGGACAAATAAAGCCGGTTCTCCTGCTTCCAATCAGAATGAGCAGCTTTTTTGAACTCTTCAGAGAGGTTCTGACGATGCTATTTTTATAAATACACATTGAAATCAATATCTTATATTCAACAAGAGAAGCCGCCTTGAATGTAATCGACATGAGGGAGGCAGCCATTCCTCCGGCGCGGCGAATTGCCACTTAAATCGACCTTCCCATTCGCATTGCGACTGATTATTATTTACGAATAGTGCCGGACAGCGTATGCAGGCCGCGCACCGCAATCTGCAAAGAGGGTAATCATTGGCCGTACTGGAATTTGAAAATCAGCAACCCCTGATCCGTCAGGGGCGGCGGCGCACGGGCATGTCGGCGGCGACAGTGCTTGTATTGCTGACGGCGCTGGTGCTGTCCATACCGGTGCTGGTGGTCTTCGGCTATGTCTTCGTGCCCGCGGGCGATGTCTGGGCGCATCTGGCGAGCACGGTCCTGCCGGTGTATCTCTTCAACACGCTGTTTCTGGGGCTTGGCGTTGCGGCGGTCGTTCTGGTGATCGGGGTGGGGACGGCCTGGCTCGTCACCATGTGCGAGTTTCCGGGGCGACAGCTGTTTTCCTGGGCATTGTTTCTGCCGCTTGCCATGCCCGCCTATATCATTGCCTATACCTATACCGGCATGCTCGATTTCGCGGGGCCCGTGCAGACAGTCCTGCGCGAGACCTTCGGCTGGAGCCGTGCCGATTACTGGTTCCCGGCGATCCGGACGCTGGGCGGGGCCATTACCATGCTCGGCCTTGTGCTCTACCCTTATGTCTATCTGGTCAGCCGCACCGCCTTTCTGGAGCAGTCGATCTGTGCGCTGGAAGTCGGACGGACCCTTGGGCGCGGGCCATGGCGCGGCTTCTTCTCGATCGCCCTGCCGCTCGCGCGCCCGGCAATTGTCACCGGTCTCGCGCTGGCGATGATGGAAACGCTGAGCGACTTTGGCACGGTGCAGTTTTTCGCCGTCGATACCTTCACCACCGGGATCTACCGGACATGGTTCGGCCTTGGGGAGCCGGCGGCGGCAGCGCAGCTCGCGGCGGTTCTGATGCTGTTTGTTTTTTCCCTGATCCTGATCGAACGGTTCAATCGCGGCAAGCGCAAGTTCCATCAGGCGACGGGCCGCTATCAGAAGATCACCCGCTATCGTCTCGGCCGGGGACGCCAGCTGCTGGCGATACTGGCCTGCGCCTTGCCGGTTTTCTTCGGATTTCTGCTGCCGACGGGCTGGCTGGTGAAAGACAGCTATGCGCATTTTGATATCATCTTCAACGCGCGTTTTCCCGTGCTGGTGCTGAACAGCGTCGGGGTGGCCCTGTTGGCGGCGATCCTGTCGCTCCTGCTGGCGCTGGTTTTGATCTATGGCCTGCGCCGGGAACGGGGGGCGCCTTCGCGGACGGAGCAGGGCGCCTTGCGAATCGCGTCCATGGGCTATGCGGTGCCGGGGCCGGTGCTGGCCGTCGGAATATTGCTGCCCTTCGGCTTTATCGACAATACGATCGATCACTGGATGCGGGAGACGGTGGGCATTTCCACGGGGCTGCTGCTGAGCGGAACGATGACGGCGCTGTTGTTTGCCTATATCGTCCGTTTTCTCGCCATCTCCCTGAACACGGTGGAGGCGGGGGCGGACACCATCACGCCAAACATGGACCGCGCGGCGCGAACATTGGGTGTGACCGGCCTTGGCAAGCTGACCCGCGTGCATATTCCCATCATCTCCGGCAGCCTGATGACGGCGCTGCTGCTGGTGTTCGTCGATGTCATGAAGGAACTGCCGGCAACGCTGGTGCTGCGGCCGTTCGGCTTCAATACATTAGCGATACAGGCCTATGAAATGGCGAGTGACGAGCGGCTCATCGATGCGGCGGGGCCGTCCCTCGCCATCGTTATCGTCGGCATTCTGCCGGTTATCATCCTCAGCCGGGCGATTGCGCGCTCCCGGCCGGGCCAGAAACTTCAAGCGGATCGCCGGATGTCATGAGTAATCTTGTCTTCAAAAATGTCCGGCATCGCTATGACGGCGTCAATTCCGTCAATATCGAGCATCTGGAAGTCGGGGCCGGGAAGGTGGTCTGCCTGCTCGGGCCCTCGGGCTGCGGGAAATCGACGACCTTGCGCCTCGCTGCCGGACTTGAGGTCCCTTTTTCCGGGGAAATCAGCATCCAGGGTGAGGTGATGGCGAATGAGGCGGTTTTCGTCGGGCCGGAAGATCGTCGTGTCGGGTTGATGTTTCAGGATTATGCCCTGTTTCCGCATCTGACGGTGGAGGATAACGTCGCCTTCGGCCTCACGAACCAGTCGCAGGGCGCAAGGCGGAAGCGTGCCCGCGATATGCTGGAAACCGTGGGGCTTGCCGAATCCGCAAGGAAATATCCCCATATGCTCTCTGGCGGGGAACAGCAGCGGGTGGCGCTGGCACGGGCACTGGCGCCCAATCCGCGGATCATGCTGATGGATGAGCCTTTCTCCGGGCTGGATGTGGTGCTGCGCAACCGGGTGCGGGACGAGACGCTGGCGCTGCTCAAGGAAATGGGGACGACGGTGCTGATGGTGACCCATGATCCGGAGGAGGCCATGCGGATGGCGGACGAAATCGTGCTGATGCAGCAGGGCCGGATCGTCCAGAAGGGAAGTGCCGCCGATCTCTACAACCATCCGGTAAATGAATTCGTCGCGTCCTTTCTCGGCGATGTGAACCGCCTGCCGGTGCAGGAAGAGGGAGGCGAACTTATCTCCGATCTTGGCCGAATCCCGGTGCCGTCCAGCGTGAATGCCAAAAAGGTGAGTGAAATCCTTGTCCGGCCCGAGGCAATACGCTTTCTGCAGGAGGTTGATTCCGCAAAACCCGGGGGCAAGGTCGTGCTGTCGCGCAATCTTGGGGCCTATAGCCTGGTCGACATCGAGTTTGCAGGCGGTAACCGCGTCACGGCGCGGGTGGCCTCCGCCTATCAGCCGAACGTCGGGGAAAACTGCTCTATTGTCCTCAATCTGAGCGGTGTTTTTGTTTTTCCGCCCGATGGAAATGCCAAAATCCTTGATAAACCCGTATCAAACGTCAATTAATTGTCGTATAAACCCTTATAGACCTTTATATAAAGCAAAGGACGTTTCCCCAATGCTCTTTCGGAAATACCCCGAATAGGGGTAGAGATCGGGCAGGGCGGGAGGCAAATGAATATATGATATTCTCGATATGAGAACGGGAGCTTAGAACATGAGTATTGGTCCGTGGCAAATTATACTGATCCTTGTCATCGTGCTCATCATTTTTGGAGCGGGCAAGCTGCCCCGTGTCGCCGGTGATCTGGCGAAGGGCATCAAGAACTTCAAAAAGGGCATGACTGAAGAAGACAAACCGGAAAGCGCCGAAGGCGAGAAAACCGAAGTGCTTGAATCCACCAGTAACGACGACAGGGTGGAAAAAAAGGATAAGGCCGCCCAAGGCTGAGTGCCGCGCGGCTCTATCGTGAAACCCTTCAAATCGGATGAAGTGAAAAGCCATGTTTGATATTGGCTGGTCGGAAATGGTGTTTGTGCTGGTGATCGCGATCCTCGTGATCGGGCCCAAGGACCTGCCGCGCGCAATCTCGACCGTCACCAAATATATCCGCAAGGCGCGCAGCATGGCGCGGGAATTCCAGTCCGGCATCAATGATCTCGCCCGCGAGACGGAAATAGATGAAATTACCAAGGACCTTAAAAAGGATTCCAGCTTCAACATCAAGAAGCAGGTGGAGGATGCGGTTGATCCGACCGGATCGAAAGACGGGTTGTTCAACGATATAAAACCGCAGATCAAGGACCCGCGCGACAGCGCCAACAATTATTCCGCGCCACCGGCGAAAAGCGATACCGCGGCGGAGGCGCCGACAAAGACCGATGCCCCGGCCGAGAAGCCGGCTCAGAAACCGGCTGCGACCGGGACCGAGGTGACGGCGGAAAAACCCGCTGAGAGCAAGCCCGTCAACAACCCGGAAACCAAGGTATCGTGAGCGAAACGGATATGGAAGAGGGTAAAGCTCCGTTGATGGAGCATCTGATCGAGTTTCGTAACCGGCTGGTCTACTCGGTTCTGGCGCTGCTTATCGCCTTCATCCTGTGCTATCTGGTATCGGAAGACCTCTTTGCCTTTCTTGTCCGTCCTCTGGTGGAGGCGATGGGTGATGACGTGGAGAACCGGCGCATGATCTTCACCGGTCTGCATGAGGCCTTCTTCACCTATATCAAGATAGCGTTCTTTACGGCGGTCTTTGTCTCTTTTCCGGTTGTCGCCTCCCAGATATGGATATTCGTGGCGCCCGGTCTTTACAAGAATGAAAAATCTGCTTTCCTGCCTTTTCTTATCGTAACGCCGATCCTGTTTTTTATGGGCGGTGCGCTCGCCTATGAGATTGTCATGCCGCTCGCGTGGAAATTCCTCCTCAGCTTCGAGAGCAGCGGCGAGGCGACGCTCTATGCCCGCGCCTTTGCCGCCCTGGTCAAGGAATTCCCGAACCTCGGCGGCTATTTGCCGACTCCGGCGGAACCCATGTCGCTACCGATCCAGTCGGAAACCCGGGTGAGCGAGTATCTCAGCCTGTCGATGAAGCTGATTTTTGCTTTCGGCCTGTGTTTCCAGCTGCCGGTCCTGCTCACCTTGCTCGGACGGGTGGGGATTGTTTCCTCCGCGGGGTTAAAGGCGAAATTCAAATACTCGGTTGTGTTTGCCTTTATCGCTGCGGCGATCCTGACGCCGCCGGACCCGCTTAGTCAGATCACCCTCGCCATTCCGATTATCGTGCTTTACGGAATCTCCATCGTCAGTGTGCGCATGGTCGAAAAGAAGCGCGAGGCGCGTGAGGCGGAAGAGGACGACGATCTGTAATTTCCCGTCTGTCCTGTGGGTCTGTCATCATATTTTTTTGAGATAATTTTGGCGGACGGCGCAAAGCCCTCTGGACGTCAGGCGGCCGCGCCCTTATACACAGGACATCCATCCTTCAGAAACCGAAATGACGTATCTATGCTCGATTTAAAATGGATCAGGGAAAACCCGGAAGCTTTTGATGCCGCCATGGCCCGTCGTGGCCTGCCGCCGCAGTCCGGGGCTCTTCTTTCCCTCGATGCGGACAAGCGGAAAATCCAGACGGACATGCAGGAAGTGCAGGCCCGGCGGAATGCGGTTGCGAAGGAAATCGGCAAGGCGAAGGCGTCCGGCGGGGATGCCGACGCCCTGATCCGGGAGGTCGCGGACCTCAAAGGTGCCGCGCAAGAGCTGGAGGCGCGCGAGCGCGATCTGCAGGCGGAGCTTGATACGGCGCTTTCCGTGCTGCCCAATATTCTGGATACGGACGTGCCCGACGGTGAGAGCGAGGCGGAGAATGTCGAGTTGCGCCGGGTTGGCGATATTCCGGCGTTCGATTTCAAGCCGAAGGAACATTATGAGCTTGGCGATGCTCTGGGACTGATGGATTTTGAAACGGCGGCGAAAATCTCCGGTGCGCGGTTCGTCGTTACCAGCGGCCAGATTGCCCGGCTGGAACGCGGGCTGGCGGCCTTCATGCTCGATGTGCATACGCAGGAGAAGGGCTATCTCGAAGTCTCCCCGCCGGTGATGGTGCGCGGTGACAGCCTGTTCGGCACCGGACAGCTCCCCAAGTTCGAGGATGATCTGTACAAGACGGGGGACGGGCATTACATGATCCCGACCGCCGAAGTGCCGCTCACCAATCTCGTGCGCGACTGTATTGTGAGCGAGGCTGAATTGCCGAAGCGCTTTACCGCCCATACGCTCTGTTTCCGTTCCGAAGCGGGCTCTGCCGGCAAGGATACGGCGGGTATGCTGCGACAGCATCAGTTCGCGAAGGTCGAGATGGTTTCGATCACGACGCCGGAGCAATCCGCCGAAGAACATGAGCGGATGACCGCCTGCGCGGAGGATATTCTCAAACGGCTGGGCCTGCCGTATCGGGTGGTTGTGCTCTGTACCGGCGATACCGGCTTCGGTGCGCGCAAGACCTATGATATTGAGGTCTGGCTGCCGGGGCAGGATACCTACCGCGAGATTTCAAGCTGTTCGAACTGTGGCGACTTCCAAGCGCGCCGGATGAAGGGGCGCTACCGCCCTGACGGCGGCAAGGGGACGCATTTCGTCCATACCCTGAACGGCTCCGGTCTTGCTGTCGGGCGGACATTGATTGCGGTGATGGAGAATTACCAGCAGGCCGATGGTGTCATTAAAATCCCGGATGTCCTGGTGCCCTATATGGGCGGCGTTACGGAAATCCGGGCAGAAAAAGAATAAGAAAAGGAAGAGTATTTTGCGAATTCTATTGACCAATGACGACGGGTTTCATGCGCCCGGAATGGAAACGCTGAGGCGCATCGCGGCGGAGCTTTCCGACGATATCTATGTGGCGGCCCCGGAAAAAGAGCAAAGCGGCGCCTCGCGCTCCCTGACGTTGCATGACCCGATCCGCATCACCAAACATGGCGACAAGGAATATGCCGTTGAGGGAACGCCGACGGACTGCGTCATGATGGCGATGAATTACCTGTTCAAAGATGAGCGGCCCGATCTGATCCTGTCGGGGGTCAACCGGGGCGGAAACCTTGGCGAGGATGTGCTTTATTCCGGCACCGTCGCGGCGGCGAGCGAAGGCGCGCTGCTGGGCGTGCGGTCCATTGCGCTCAGCCAGTGTGTCGCTCCGGACGGTGCCACCTTCCACTGGGACACGGCGGAGACGCTGGCGCCCGATATCATCCGCAAGCTGCTGGATTTCGAATGGGGACCGGATGTCCTGATCAATCTCAACTTCCCGGCGGTGCCGAAGGTCCAGGTCAAGAGCATCGATGTGACCGAGCAGGGCAAGCGCGATCTTTCCAATCTCTCTATCGACAACCGGGTCGATGCCCGCGGGCGGGAATATTTCTGGCTCGGGTACCGGCCGTCATTCGGCGATCCGCCCAAGGGAACGGATCTGTGGTCCGTCGCCAACGGCCGGGTTTCCATTACCCCGCTCAAGCTGAACCTGACCAAGGTGGCGCTGGCGGACCGGATAAAGAGTGTTTTTGCGTGATCGATAACCCGGCCCAGAAAATCCGCCTGATTATGGAGCTTCGCCGGCAGGGGATCAGCAATACCGACGTTCTGTCGGCAGTCGAGCGGGTGTCCCGCGATGCCTTCGTGCCGAAGACATTCCGCGACCGCGCTTATGAGAATATCGCCCTTCCCATTTCCAGCGGCCAGACCATCAGCCAGCCCTATGTGGTCGCCTATATGACGCAGCTTTTAAAGCTAGACAAGCGGCGCAAGGTGCTGGAGATCGGGACCGGGTCCGGATATCAGGCGGCGATCCTGGCGCGGCTATGCCGCCGGGTCTACTCGATCGAGCGGTACCGCAATCTCCTGGAGACGGCCGAAGCGGTGTTCGAGGACCTTAAAATCACCAATATCACCACCCGCTACGGAGACGGATACAAAGGCTGGCCGGAACAGGCGCCGTTTGACCGGATAATCGTGACCGCCGCTTCCGAGGAAGTGCCCGAAGCCCTCCTCGATCAACTTGGACATGACGGAATCATGATCCTGCCGGTGGGCAAGGACTCCGCCGATCAGCATATCCTGCGGGTAACCAAGGATGAGAAAGGTAACGTCTCGGAAGAGGTTCTGTTGCCGGTTCGATTCGTGCCAATGGTTCAAGGGGTTGCTGAATAATCTTAATTTAGCACTATATGTTGTATGTGGTAAATTTTGTTGTGATTCGCGGCCGTTTATGCTTAATATTGGCGCTATTATGGCGAGGTATGTATCCTTTTTCAGTCGCGTTACCTGTGTATGCCTGTTGCTGCCAATCCTGGCGGGCTGCCTTTATGACGACTATCTGCCGCGGGTTCGGAACGCCAAGGTCATTAATGTGCCGCGGCCGGAGCCGATGGCGACCAAGGTCTCCATGCCTGCCGATTTCTCACCCTCTTATCAGGAACTTTCCTATCAGCATATCACCGTGAACAGCGGCGACACGCTCTCTGGCCTTGCAGAGCGGAACAATGTGCCGGTGCAGGCCGTCATTGCGATGAACAATATGCGGGAGCCTTTTCGGATCTATCCGGGGCAGCAGCTGAAAATACCAGCGTTCCGCAATCATTCGGTACGCCCAGGTGAGACGCTTTATGCCATTTCCCGGGTCTATGATCTGGAAACGGCGGAGGTCGCCCATTTCAATTTTCTGGCGGCGCCCTACACCCTGATGCCGGGGGCGAAGCTGCAAATCCCGATCAAGAACCAGGGGGAGGTACGGGTCGCGTCCGCGTCCTCGACCCAGTGGATTACGCCGACAGTGACCGCCGCACCGCAGGCGAAAAAGGCGGTGGTGATCAATTCCCTGCCGGAAGTCGTTGATGTACCGAAATCGGAAACGGTTCCGGCCGTTGTGACATCGGCGCCAAGCGCCGCTGCGCCTGCACCAAAAGCGGCGCCCGCCAAGACAGAGCCCGGCTATCAGGTCGCGAAGCTTGATATTCCGCCGGTCCCGAAGCGGCAATATTCCATCAAGACACCGCCGAAACGGAGCGGCAAGTCTTTCGCCTGGCCGGTAAAAGGCCAGATTATTTCCGGCTTCGGCAAGAAGAAAACTGGCTTTCATAACGACGGGCTGAATATTGCCGTGAAGCAGGGAACGCCTATCCGCGCGGCGGAAAACGGCGTTGTTTCCTATGTCGGCAATGAAATGCGGTCGTTCGGCAATCTCTTGCTGATTTCCCATGCGGACGGCTATGTGACCGCCTATGGCCATACGGACCGGGCCGTGGTTGCCAAGGGCGATGCGGTCAAGAAAGGCGACATCATCGCTTATGCCGGATCATCGGGCAGTGTGACCGAGAGCCAGCTGCATTTCGAAATCCGTAAAAAAGGCCGGGCCATCAACCCGGTCGCCATGCTGGATTAGGCGCGGGGCCGCAGCACGGTCTGCGTCTGGGTCACCTTGCCCACCAGTTTCCCGGTATCATTGCGCAATTCCGTCTCGATGACGATGGTCGACCCGCCAATATGAAGCGGCTTTGCCGTTGCGGTGACGGTTCCCTCCCGAACGGCGCCAAGGAAGTTGGTTTTCGATTCAATGGTTGAGGTCCCGCCGGATCCTTGTGGCAGGTTGGCAAAGGCCGCTGCGCCGCCCGCGGAG
>TARA_R110000824_G_scaffold11801_2_pt1 | contig 26639 bp, 36 predicted proteins | sample TARA_R110000824 | Tara Oceans TARA_R110000824 (sample SAMEA4397747) | marine metagenome | biome: Polar Biome; feature: [MES] marine water layer (ENVO:01000295) within the mesopelagic zone...; material: water (ENVO:00002006), including particulate matter (ENVO:01000060) such as......
AGGCACAGTGAGACAGTCCCACGTGAGACAAGAAGACACAGACAGAACGGTCTGTATATACCATATGTAGTGTAGGCAGGAATAAGGTATACCATATGTTGTGTTGGTATGAGGTTTGCTTAGATGGAGTCTCACACTTAATTTTAATCAAACCAACCACATCGCAATATTATGTATCTAATAGAACTAGAAGATCTTTACGGAGTCGATCAAGCTCGGGAACACTTCGATTCCCTTTTTAACTCTCAATTCGATAATACCCAGGAGCAATGGGGGTCAACTGAACTTGATCCCGCCTATGAAGCTTTCTGTTCTCTCCCAGAGGAAGACACCCGAACATTCGGAGAGTTCAAAAAAGGGGTAGGGAATCACATAGAACAAAGCCTAAATTAGAATGATTTGATTAGGTGAGTTGATCGAAAGGGATCGACTCACCTTGTCAACGCATTTCGCGGTTCCTTTGGAGGATATATTCCTACCATCGTATGATCTTTAATAGTCACTAGAATACAACGGACAGGGAGGAGAGAAGGCAAGCTAGGTCTACTCCTCCACGATAGCACAACGGTTATTAAGGCATTACTAACATATGGCCTAAGCTAATACTTGTGTCTATCGTTAAAATAGTGAGGAAGATAAGCTGGTAGGGTTAACCAGTGGGCGAAAGGAGGAGCAACTAATTGGTTGTGAATGATTCCTAGAGCCATATCGAAACTTAATTGAATAGAATCTCCTCCTCCAGTCGCTAGCGACCGATAAACGGTCAATAGGTAGCAGCCCAGCGACTATAAAATGAAAAGGGCAAACGTCGAATTGAGTATGGTGGTAGGTTAGCTGGTATTTCAACCAGGCATCTCCGAGATGCGATAAACCGAAAATTACCGCTTGATTTAATACACTCTTTGGAGTCTTACAAACTCCTTAGAACGCTTTTTCTAAGCGTAGAGTGTATTCAATAGTCACTTAGGAACAAACAGGCAATCAAGCTCGTTACCTATCAGTGACTATTGAATACCACACTATGAGTAAAAATAAAGTTGTTAAGAGTGTAGATACAAAAGAAGCCTCAGCAAGTAACCCAATAATTACTGAGGGGGCATTCGTTCAAACAGTGGAGAATATGCCTTTGTTAACTGAGCAAGATAAGATCAAGTCTTTACAGGATCAAATCATCTTGATTAACAAAGGGATTGCTAGTAAAGCAATCGCTCCTATTGACGTTCCCAACGTGCCTATAATTAGCACGACAGGAAAGTTAACCGGTTACCGCTACTTATTCGGTCCTAGTGATCTTAAATTTGCTGATATTAAAAAACAGTTAAGAAAAGATCGACCTAGCTTGAAAGGGGATGCGTTGAAAAACGAAGTCCGTAGAATGGCACTAAGTAACTTGGAACGATCCAAGGTACATGGAGCCATTCTTCACGAATGGGCGGAAGAGAATGATTTCTTCTTGTCACATGCGGATGTGAGGAAGAATGGAATCGCCGTAAGATACGAAAAGGTAAGTGAAGCCATTGCCAAGGAAACGAAAGCTGATACGATCTTAAAGATGAGACAAGCTTTCGTTAGGGAGCATTCAAGTCTATTGGACGCAAACAAACTGATCGCCGATCTTCAAAGAGAACTGGCTTTGAAAGTAGCTTAAACAGTATCTACACAAGAGAGAGGGTAAGGGTTAATCCCCTTACTCTCTTTTTTTATCTTTATTTTTTTATGAATTTCCTTCAATCACTAACCTACAACCTACAACCTACAATAAATCAACCAGAGATAAACTGATATGAAAACATACTGGATACTACAAGTTAACGATAACTTTCACATCATTCCGGCAATGAATGAGGAAGAAATAGATAGAACATACGCAACGGTTGTAAACATTCTTCCTGATGAAGCTTGGGTTGCTGTTATAGGTGGAGGCTGGACTTATGAGATAGCCAAGAAAGAGCTAACTATTTTACTCGCAAATAGAAAGAATTAATATGGATAAAGAACTATGAACAAGATAGGAAAAGAAAAAAGCTACTCTATTCAACAAGGAGATTCTCTCCGTTCCTTCAACGATATCATCTTTAACCCTAGAGATGATGATGGATATGGAATAACAATCCGTTTCTCTAATGGGTTCGGTGCTTCTATCCAATGTGGAGAATATCTCTATTGTCTAGATGATATAGAAAGGGAGATAGATATTCCTTATTCTTCTAAAGGAATACCTTTTGAAAGATTTACGCATTTCGAATTAGCTCTATTCAATTTTAATGATAATGAAGGAGGGGAGTTAATCTATGCTCCTAACCATCAAGATGTAGAAGGTTATCTATCCAAGGATGAAATCTGGAATAGACTTCTACAAGTCAAAGCGGGTCTATTTAACCGTTACGAAGTAGAATAACTTTCTCCTCTCCCCCAACATAATCAATAGGTCAAATCTCTTCCGAGATTCACCCTATCTCTTGTTGTCAGAGACGCTATCCTTCTGTGTGTTCGTTAGTCATTAACGGAATGGCTTCGAATATCAAGGTATTGGAGATGGAGATCAAGGAACTAACTGCTAAAAAGATATAAACGAAAGAATAAAGATTATGAATAAACCATATAGCTTATTTCTCAAGCATTCTGCTTGGGAAGAATCTCAAAAGAGGATTGCTAAAGAAAAAGAGATAGCCAAGGATCTCTTTGTAGCTAAGATGAATGATCTTATTAAAGAAACTGGTGTAACTGTTCAAGTATATGCTAACTATTGTGGTGAAGGGATCATAGCCATTAATGGTTATGATATCTCTGTAGATGAGAATGAAGAAGGATTAAACATTACTTTTTAAGAAAGAAGAAATAATAACCTAAAAATGAATATATTCATACTAGGCTCTAGTCCTAGCCTATCTGCTAGAGGTCTATGTGATCAACATGTAAGATCTAAGATGATAATAGAGTCGGCGCAAATGTTAGCTAATGTTTTCTCTCTTGAACAACTCTCACACCCTTTTTGTCCTAGAACGCAGAAAGGATTAACTAGAAAACACGGCTATCGTAACCACCCATGCACTAAATGGGTTAGAGAGAGGAAAGATAATGCTAGATGGTTGATAGATCATACACTTTCTATGTCAGTGGAGAGATATTATCGTTGGCCAGAAAGTGAGTCTCATTTCACGATGCGTTTCATTTACTGGTGTGAGAATAACCTAGCAAAAGGTTATTTTAGCGAACAAAAAGAAGGATTATCTCCTTTTGCTGTAGCTATTAACTCAGAAAGTAAATGTAGATCAGTAAAAGGGTTTGAAGATCGGTCTACTGTTGAGAAATACAGACTCTACTACCGTTACGATAAACCTTTTGCAACCTGGACAAAACAAAAGAAACCTGCATGGATGGATATAGATTACTAAAGTTTCTTAGCTTATAAAAGAGGCTTGGCACGCTTCCTGCTATATAGTAGGTATAGATCATGTTCTACCAAATGACCAACCATAATTCAACCACACTCTGGATATCATAAAATCCAACTTGCTTGATATCTCCACCCATAGCATAGAGAGTATCTTCTTTAATACCGACTATGCTATGACGGGAGTTCTCAATGAAGAGACTTCGTTTAACTAGTTAACCAATAGAAAAGGCACAATACATATGCTAACACAATCAATCACAAACAACGGTCCAACTAAGAACCTATATGGAGAAGGAGCTACTGGAGCAGTAGCTGAAGCACCTACTTATGGAGCAGATACTCCATCAACCCCTGAAGCTAAGGCTCCTAAGGTTTATGAGATTGGTGGAGAAACCCTAACGGCGAATACAACTAGGGATGTGGTTCGTAATGGTGTATCCATTACCTTCATCTGGAGCAAGAAAGGTCGTGGCTCTAGCGAGTATACTTGGAAGCCAATCTTCCAGCAGGAAGAAGGGGAGAATGATGAGGTTAAAGAGCTAGTCTCAGCAGAAGATGTCTGCACTTGGCTAGATGATGACGCTCAACGGATGCTTCATGGAGCCTTGTCCGCTAAGGTTGCAACGGACTTCTCTCAGAAATACGGAGACTCTTCGGATAAATTCCTAGAGGGATATGGGAATGAGAAAGACAGTCTATTCAAGAAAGCTGTATCTGCTAAGGCAGCTGATACAAAGAAGATCAAAGACTACCTCGCCAAAGCGGGTGGAGATACCTTGTCCCAATTCGCTGCATTCTTGGAGGCTCAAGGTGGAGATGGAGACGCAGTTGCTAGTGCACTTAAACTAGCTAAACAAGCAGCAGAAGATGAAGATGACGAGTAATCTATAAAGATTGTTCCGTGTTGTGTATAGGATAGGGGAGGGAGTTGCTTACTTCCCCTATCCTTTCTTCATATCCTAAAATAACTATCTTCCTCTCCAATGAGTATCCCCATCATAAGTATACCACTCAAAGAATACATAGAATTCCTTAGGGACAAATCAAATCCCTTACTCAAGTTCACCTATATCACTAGGGAACAAGCGATTTCAATCAGAAAAATTAAAGGATACCAACAACTCTGTTCAGTAAAGTCTACTCTGGAAGATGAGTATAGACTGTTCAGGAAGAGTGAGTGGGATCAGATCAATCTCCTTCAGCTAAAGGAAAAGGAGTATCATAATGAAAGAAGGATGTTACTTCTCAGATTCGAGAAGAAGTTAGATACTTTCTGTAAGGTGTTAGAGTCTGCGCTTCCTGGTATGGCATCTACCATCAAAGAGATACTCCATAAATCTTTCCTTCACCAGAAGAAGGATGTATTAGAGAAGTATCAGATCATGGATTCAGTAGAGAAGATCTACACCAGCTACCACCAACTAGAAAAACCAACAAAGGAGAGCGTATGAGCATCCAACACTTCGAGTTTCAAGTTAAGGCAAAAGATGAGATGATCCTAGCTCTAGCTATAGAGAGAGGCATTCATCTGTCAGCTATGACAGGTTTGGGGAAAACGTATATGATAGCTCTTCTCATAAAGGAGTTATTAGATAGAGATGGAGGCGTCGAGCCGATCAAGGGTAGCATTCACTCCCCCTTCCTATACATAGCTCCCTCATCTGTAGTCAAACAGAGTCAAAGGGTGTTCAAGGAGTTTGGCCTTGGACCTAACCAGGTCATCTGTATGTCCTATGCTAACCTTCGAACCAAGCACTACAAAGGACTCTACTTTAATGAAGAGGTATACTACGTAGGAATGGAGAAGGAGGTAGAGTATCATTGGAAACCTGAACTCTTTCCGAGGTATGTGATAGTAGATGAACCACAAGCCCTAAGAAATACCTCAGCTAAAATCACGCAACTGTTAGCCTCTCTGCTACAAGAGAGTTTAGAGACTCAGTTCCTCAACGTAGGCTATACTCCCTTCATCAAACCAGGAGAGAGCTGGTGGATCTGCTACTCTTGCGGAGTTAAGACAGTGCCAGGTTCTCTTGATAAGAGGCTAAGACTTACTCATGATAAGTGGAAGGATTGGATATGGGATACGGCGGGTAACCCAGATGAGCTAAACGCTTCTGGAGTAGAGAGGATCAAAAGGAGTTTAGATAGATCCTTTGTAGCAGTGAAGGGAGTAAGGTTCAAGCATAAAGCTAAGGCAACTCAACTAGTAATACCCTTCGCCACTAAGCAACATAGAGAGATGTATGATGCTGCTTGGGATGATTACATGAGGGAGTTAGAGATCTTAGGCAAGCAGGTTACTCAGAACACAGCCTTACAGAAGGCTATAGCTTTAGGTAAGTTGCAGAAGAGAGCCGAGTCTATCAGATCTCAATACCTAGCGATGGCGGCGAAGCAGTCTATAAATAATGGGCGCTCTCCCATCATAGCAATCAAATACCTGGACACAGTAGAGTTGTTAAGCTTCTGCTTCAAGCAACAGGGTATCACTGCCTCCTATGTAAAGGGAGGACAGTCTATGGAAGAGAGGCAACAGCAGGTAGATGACTACCAGACAGGCAAGACTCAGGTGATAGTCCTTACCATTGGAGCCGGGGGAACTGGTCTATCCTTACACCATAACCCAGACAACATCAAGACTACTCATCCTAGAGACCTATACATGAGTCCTGCCTTCAATGCTATTGAGGTAGCACAGACAGCAGGTAGACCTCACCGTATCAACTCCATATCAAACACCTTCATCTACATGCTCTACTTCAAGGATACAGTAGAGGAATATGTATCTCATAAGCTAGAGAAGAAGCTTAACTGTATGAGTAAGATGATAGCTAAGGGTGAGAGTTGGGCGGATCTCTTTATCCCTGAAGATAAGAGGATCAAAGGTAAGAAGAACATAGATGACTCAGGGTTAATGTTAGGAGAGAAGGGAGATGGAGATACAGAAGAGAGCCTAGAGTCTGGTGACTTCATGGATCAAGAGGAAGATACAAGAACATTACAAATAGAAATGAGTGTATAGATATGAACAAACAGATACAGAAGTATGACAAACAGATACAGAAGTATAAAGAGGAGTTAGAGTTAGTAGAGGAACATAGAGATAAACTAAATAAAATGATAATTCCTCTTGACATTCGTGCAAAAGATCTATACAATCTTATAGATCACTGTAAACAAATCAATCACATCATAGAAAAAAGTAAAGTTAACATATTATTATGACAACAGAAACCAGAGAGCTACAGAAGATTTGGAAGACAGTTCAAGTAGGAGCTAAGAAAGCTTTGCAAGGGATAAGGATAGATACGGAGATGAAGATGAAGGATAAGGCAAGAGTGGATACTCTGTTAGAGGTGGTGACGGATAGCAAGAATATGTTAAGGGAACTAAGAGGAGGTAACAGTGCCAGAACCTAAAGCTATAAATAATAACCTCTTCGAGAAACAACTCAGGCAATCTATCAAACAAAAGGTCAGGACTTTAGAGGTAGAAGCTGACCTACTCATCCAACACTTAGCCAATAATAAGAAGGATGAACCTCTCTTGAATAAACTATCCGAACAGCTAGATAACTTCATCCGGCTCACAATATAACCCAGCTAACCTAACAACAGCTATGGCCAACAAATATACTAAGGAGTCTATCCTTAAAGAGTTCAAGGAGGACATCCTTCCTGATAAGAAACTGGATATCTTTAACCTAGAATCATCCCTAAGGAGTAGATGGAAGGGAACATTCTATACTCAGGATGATAACCTCATCCACACATTGAATCAGATAGAGGTAGTGAGTAAGCTAGACATCTCTGTTTTGATCAACGGTCCTTCAGGGGTAGGTAAGGAAGCCTTAGCCTATCGTCTACATAATGGAAGAGAGGGTAAGTTTGTAGTGGTTAACTGTGGAGCTATACCCTCTGAGTTGATAGAGGCTGAGTTCTTCGGAGCTAAGAAAGGTAGTTACACTGGGTGTGTTAAGGATAGGGAGGGCTTGTTTCAACAAGCTAATCATGGGACTCTGTTCCTAGATGAGATCGGCGAACTCCCTCTATCCATGCAGGCTAAGCTACTCAGGGCCTTGGAAACCCAGAGAGCTAGAGCTATAGGTGGGCAAGAAGACTATGGCTTCAGGTGTCGAGTAGTAGCTGCTACTAATAAGGATCTGCCGTATCTAATGAGGAAGGAGTTGTTCCGTAACGATCTCTACTTCAGGATAGCTAAGCTAACCTTCACCATCCCACCTATAGTCTATAGGGCTGACGATCTAGAGATGATGTTCATCTACTACTACTCGAAGATCTTCAACCAAGCACCTAGTGAATCAGATACTAACATCTTTCTCATCCAAGCAAGTGAGGGTAAGATCTTCCTAGACCAGGGCAACTGTAGAGCTATCATTAACTATGTCTTCCAACTCATGGTTAACAAGATCTTACCTCCACCTACACAATAAGATTATCACAGATAAATATAAGCTAACTATAATGTGGCACGGAACCTGCTCTATATAGTTATACATTAAATCCAACCAACCAGCTATGAATCCAACAACCAGCACCCCCATACCACACCTCTACCTATACCAGTTCTTCTCAAGAATGGATGAGATAAAAAATTACCGTGGATACTACAAGAATAGGGAGAATATAACTTATATTCCAGTGGTGGATTCAGGATGTAAACACAAAGAGGATCTATGTAAATCATTAGATGATGCAGGGATAAACAAACTTAGATACTATCCTTTTAATAATAACTTCGGACAAAGGAAGACCCACTTCCTTCATAAGCTACAATCAATAGGCTGTAAAGGATGGGTCTTCTTCTTAGACGGGGATGAGCATCTATCACTAGATTCTCTCTCTCATCTGTCCGGGTCTCTCCCTACTCACATAGACTTCTCCTCTCCTTTCTGTATAGCTATACCTAGGAATAATATTATCAAGGGTGTAGGACCTAGAGATCTTAAGGTGTTGAATAGTTTAAAGGAAGTAGGTGGAGGTAATGAAGACTATGATGAAAGGTCGGTTCTACCTGAGGAGATGAGAGAACACAATCTCCACCAGTGGATGTGGCCTGACATACAACCTAGGTTAATGAGAATAGAGTTTACGGATCATATCATAGGAGTTACACATGAGATGCCTGTAGCTAAGGGATGCGAGGATCATAAGAGATGTGTAGATCCCGGGATCTCTGTTGACTTCTTCCCTGTCATCCAACATAGAAAGACATTAGCGGAACAGGAGAGAATGGATAGGTATCATAGAGATCTTTTGAAGAATGAAGAGAAGGAGACTAAGGCATGATCTTACTTATCCCACTAGTCTTATCCTTCATCTTTCTCCTCCACCTAACCTTTAAAGCAATACAATCTTCTTATGAATGATCGATCACAGTTCTATGTATTAGTAGCAGTAGTCCTAGCAATCGTTGTCTTATCTATCAACGAAGGTAGAAAGACATGGAAGAAAACTAAAATCTTACAGGAAAGGGAGTTGTTAGAAACTCATAGGTCCAGAGAGATAGACCTTCTCCTTATCACTAACTTTAGTGGTGAAGTATATCAAGGCTTCATCTTCGGTAATGACTTGGAGATAGTTTACTTAAGGAAAGAATAAAGTTATGGGTTTAATATTTTTAGACGAAGAGACTATAGTGGAAGAGGATAGAATAGATGCTGTCACTCTTAACTATGTGAATAAAGAGCATTCTGATAAGGATGAATATGAAGTATACTGTGAGTTCTTAGTAGGGGGAGAGGTTTACAATATCCCTATCAAACATGTCAGTATAACTAAGGAGTTGTCCTGCCTCCACTCTATGATCAATTCTCTAAAGGTAAGTAACCTTAACAAGATCACTGAACACATGAAACAAAATGATGAAAGGGAAATAGAATAGAATGACAGATGTATTTCAAACAGTTGAGGTCTCAGCGGATCATCTAGCAGAAATGGGTTTACCTCATAAGATCAACTCAACACATAAGAACGAAGCATCTTATAAGAGAAGGATTGCTATGACTCTCAGGGTTAGGCAGCTCTTAGTTAAGTTAGCTAATGATCGGCCACCTGGTATAACGATTGATGTGAACAAGTTACCTTATACGATCAACACGATCTATAACTACGTGTGCTCCGCGCTAACCGTCCTTGAGCTATACTCTACCAATGAGAAATACTCTATCCTTAACCAAGGTTATCGCACTAGGATGCAAGGTAACACTATTGCTGTGCTTAGTAAATCTGAGTATAATAAGAGGAAGACCAGTATCCTTAAAGAATCAGTAGATGCTATAGAGTTAGCTACTTCGATAGTTAGTAGTGAATTCTCTTTGAAGGATGATGTTAGTGAATGGTTAGAAGATGTAGCTGGTGTGGATAGGAAGATCATGGATAACATAGATCTAACTGTGAGGGATAAGGAGTTCCTTGAGGCTATCAAAGATGAGGGAACACTGTATGATTATATCTACATGAAAGAGGTTAAGGTCTTGACGTTGTTGAGGGTGAGAGAGCAGGAAGAAGAGATAGAAGAGATAGAAGAGGATAAGGTATGAGCACACGAGGAAACATTAAGATAGTAGGTAAGGCAGCAGTTCCAGGGTTAGAGTCTATACTTAGTCAAGCACTACCACCGTCTAGTGTGTTGGATAACATAGTAGATACGGAGACACTGGAACACTTCATCATCCACATCATCCCCTCGCGAGAGGCTAAGATGAGATGGGCAGGGGTGCTGTATGCCTCAGTGCAAGGCGCGGTAGGTGTGATACCTATAGGTGAACCAGGTGAGGGTCAGCCTCAGTCTATGTTGGAAGGCAAGCTAGTTCCTACGTGGCAGTTTGTAAAGTATCTGATGAAGCTAGAGGAGAAGGATTTGTTTAAGTCTTGAGGAGATGACATTCGAAGACCTATTACTAATCGATGATCCTTCTACCCTTGAGGCTATGTCTGAGCAAGAGCTTAGGTCTAGTCTATCCTCTTCTCTGAATGACTGTCCACCTATAGAAGCTAAGTGGCTCCAGTCTAAGTTAGAGGTCAAGGCTAAGAAGGTAGTGAAGAAGAAAGATAAGAAGGTAAAGGATACTAAAGAGAAAGAGATGCTAATGAATCAGATTATGAGTAGCGGGGTAGATGTTGAGAAGGCAATGGGAGATTTCATGAAGCAAAGGAAATAGATAGAAGATGAGAACAGTATACTTCGACCCATCATTACTAACATCTACCTTCTGCCCTAGAGCTATGTTCTATAGGCAGGTAGAGAATACCCAAACAAAGTTTGATTCCATAGCGGCTATCTATGGTAACTCCGGACACCGTTTCCTTAGGAAGTTGTATGAGGGAGAAGGGTTTAACCCAGCTCTGGCCTACGCCTCTGAGTATTACCAAGAGAATACAGAAGGTAAGATCTTAGATGCTAAGGAGTTCAGGACTTGTCAACACTTACAGTTAGTATGTTTGAATTACTATCAGAACCATCTATCTAAATACCTACACCAGATGCCAGTTAAGATAGGAGAAGGAGAGAAGAGAATACTAGGAACTGAGTTGAACTTCGCGCTTCCCTATAAGGTTACGGATGACCTACAGGTAATCCTGTGTGGCACTATAGATAAGGTGGTGAAGAAAGCAGATAGGCAGTTGGAGATCATAGACTATAAGTTCACAGCTACATGGGATAGCCGGATGTATCTACAGAAGGCAGCTCATATACCTCAGCTAAGGTTCTACTCTATGATGTTGAAGAAATTCTTAGGGTTGAGTTACTACCCCTCGTCTAGGTTAGAAGGTATCTTCCTCTCTAGGTTACAGAAGAAAGATCCTAAGCTAGAGAAGATCTGTTACGTAGAACAATCGGATAGCTCCATCTACTTAGAAGAAGATATGAAGATCTTCGAAGAGATGTTGCACAGGACGATGGCGAAATGGATAGGCTATCTAGATCATCAAGACGTAGGGAATAGGCAGTCATGGCCTATGGATTGGATGCAATGCTCAGGGTATTGGGGTGACTGTAGCTATATGGATCTATGCAATGCTGATAGAGATCAGGGATTGTATGAGTTGTTGAAGACGAAGTTCGAAGAGGAACCGTATGAGCCATTAAAATTCCAGAACTAGAAGAGATAAAAGAATGACAACAATAGTGATAGGAATAATGATAGGGTTACTCATATGTATCTTCGTGATGCTAACCTTAATCTACTTAGCAATGAAATAATAAGATGACCAACTTCGATTACATAAGACGGCGGCTCTTACTTAAGTCTGAACTATGGGACTTCAATAAAGATTATGACCAGTTATCTAACAAGGTTATGACTCAAGATGTCCTCCACTTCTGGGAGTTACAACACAACCGTTTATGTATGGGTCTGATGAGATATGGTAGGCCAGGAAGGTTCGGGTTGGGTGTCCAGAGGAAATACATTAAGGACGCTAACCGTAGATGTAATGCTTATCTAGACACAGGTAACGTAGAATACCTAGTCGATGCCTGTAACCTAATCATGTTATGCTACTCAGAGGGAACACATCCTAAGAAACACTTCAAGGCAGTAGATGATGGGATTCATGTAGAGACAGAAGACGAGACAGAATAAAGTAAAATATATACACAATGAAACCAACAGATTACCCTAAGATTCTATTAGTGGGAAGATCAGGAAGCGGGAAGACCTCAGCTCTAAGGAATCTAATGCTACCTCAAGTAGCTTTAATCAATGGAGATGATAAGGCGCTACCTTTTCCTCAAGCTAACCTTGGGCATTATGAAGAGGTGATGAAGGCTTCGGCTTTATCTATTAGATTACAACAGATAGATAAGATGGATAATATATCAGTTGTTATCCTAGACTCTATCACTATCCTAGGAGAATCAGTGGAGGCAGAGCTGGCTCTTATCCATAACAATGGCTTCGATCTATATGCTGACTATAAGAAGATAATGTTCAAGATCATCCGAGCTATTAAGAAGATGAACAAGATAGTCATAGTCACTGCTATATCAGAGGTCATCGAGGCTACGGCTATGAAGGGCGGAGTAATGACTACCTCTCAGAACCTATGCGCTGCGTTGCAAGGACAGAAGATGAGGGGTAGGCTAGAAGCTAACTTCACTATGGTCATGTTCTCTCAGATGAAAGATAAGGAGTATGTGATGGAGACTAATAACGGCAACTCCAATACAGCTAAAACCCCTCTAGGTATGTATGAGGGAAGGAGGTTCATACCTAACGATCTCCTTCCAGTGCTGGAGAGGGTGTATGAATTTTATACCATCGGTAACACTTTAGCTTTACCTCCTGTTGAGGTGAAGTAACTCGGACACAAACAAACAACCCTTACATATATTATACATTATGTCACTAGCAAATATCACAGCAGGCGAGAAACCAAACAACATCCCATCCAACGTATACAACTTCATCATCAAAGCTATTGAGGTTAAGTCTACACGTAAAGACCCTAGCGTCCACATGCTTGCATGTGACGTGGAGATCTCAGGTAATGGAGAGGTTCCTTCAGGACAAGATGATGCAGGTAATGTAATCATGGTAGATCCTAATGGCAGGAAGTGCAAGAACTGGTTCGTCATCAAGGCTACTGCACCTGGACTACAGCAGGTTGCACAAGTAGCAGAGAACGCAGGCTTGCAACTGTTTGAAGGATGCGAGAACTTGGAACAGGTAGCGGCTGTTATGGATGGAGACTTAGATAACATAGCTGAGATCCTTAAAGGAGAATCTATGTCCGGTCGCTTCCGAACAGAGACAGTAGCTCAAGTAGATGAGGAGACCGGAGAGGCTATCACTAACCCTGACACAGGGGAACAGCTAGTCTCAACTAGGTTGAACATCGGCGAGGTATTCGTTAAACTTAGAGAGTTCGAATAAAAAGAATTCTCTACTCACATAAATAATAACCCACAACTGAAAGGTCTAAAGATTATTGGGATAGGATATTAAAAGTATCTAAATGATACGACTTAAAAATCAATAACGGATAGGTTATTGATTACTACTCTCCCCTTTGGAGGAAGCAAAGACTTCTAAAGGGGAGTCAGTAATCTAGAACACAACCAAAAAAACAACAACAATGAATGAAAAGGAAAAGGAAAAGATTATAGTGCTGACTGAGTTCCCTAGGATCAGGCCATGTTTGAAGATCTATCTATATAGGGATGCACACTTACTGTCATGTGCGAAAGACACACCTGCTATTGGGATCACGCTAATAGAGACAGAGGTGAAGGGATTAGATGAGAATGTTTACGTAGCTATCTCATGTTTGAAAGAAGATAAACCTTTGATAAGGAAATGGATAGAGATAGAGATCAATCACCTTTGCCAAACCTATGAATGATAAACAGATAGAGATGTGCAAGAAGGTTAGCGTGTATAACTTAGAGCAGAAGATGCTGTTGAAGATAGTTAGAAAGGAAGTAGCTTTTATCCTTCCTGTAGGTAAGACTATCTCAGCTAGAGGGCTTAGGTATATAGATTCCTTAGAGTTTAAAGATAGGAAAGAATTTAAATGTAAATGTTTCCTTAAGCATTTAACGGACGGAAGAGAAAGTTTAAGTGTGCGTTTCATCTGCTACTCCTTTAATGAGGAGACTGTTATGGAAGAGTTGTATCACTTAGTGCTTGACTCAATAATAGATAGCAGGTATTATAATCCTCAGTATAGTTATCAGGGTGAATATGATTATGAAGATCCTTTTAAGAAGCAGTATAAACAGCAACAGAGTACATACTATTCAAATGAATATGTAACTGATAAGACAGTAGAAGAGTTATTGAAGGATTTATTTTCTAAAGGCTTCGGAGGCCCTGTATGATTAAGGACTTCAAGTCTCCCCTCTATAAGGGTATAACCTTCCTTCTATCTAAACCCTCTAGGTTCGACCATTCCCGGCTTCTTACTGGCTACGGAGGTGAGTGGTTCCAGAAGATACTTCACCCTTACCTTATCTTCAACGTAGATGTTAGGACAGTAGAGCAACACAGGACTATATACAATAACAAGTTCTCTCCTGGCACTAAGGTAGTAGTGTTGTGCGATCCTTACGCTATAGATAAATACCTACCTGGCAAGAAAGATCCAGAGATGAATGAGGTTAGAGGTAACGTGTATGAGGGTGAGGATAAGATAGTCTACATCCCTACCTATGCGCCGCAAAATGCCTATGACTTCTTGAATCGAGAGTATCCAAAGGATGAGGAGAATCTATCTGATGAACTAGATAAGGATGAGAAGAACCACGGAGGCACACAAAGAAAGAACTTCCGCTTCTGGTTCTACCAGGATGTGAAGAAAGCCTTAAGGATACTAGAGAAAGGTATCACTAAACCTGCCCCCTTCACACACCATAACCCTGCGCAGATCTCCTTAGTAACTAAGATCCTTCACTCCTCTATCAACGAGGACTGGGTGATAGACATAGAGACTACTATCAACTACGGTATCACTGTCCTCTCTATCGGAAGGATGTCTACTAGAGAGATCTTCGTCATCCCTATCTCTCTTTACGATAAAGCTATCATGTTCACAGAAGAGGACTACCGTATCTTCTTCAAGGTATTACAGAAAGCCTTTGATGAGAATAGATGGATAGCACATAATGGTTCCTTTGACTTCTTCATCTTAGCCTGGAGGTTCAAGCTATCCCCTCCGTTGAAGATGTATGATACGATGATAGCTCAACATAGGATGTCAGTTGAGTCAGAGAAATCTTTAGGTCATTGTATATCCCATTACCTAGACCTACCCTACCACAAAGATGAAGGATGTTTCGAACCTCATAACCATTGGCAACAGACACAGTTGTGGGATTATAATGCTAAGGATGTAGAGACTACTGCTTGGATCTATGAGGCTCAGTCAGTTATCTTAGAGAAAGATAAGGATCTGCTAGAGTCAGTAGTTAGAGGTAACTCGTTCATCCGCCCATTCCTTTTCTCCGCGCTGCATGGAATAAAGGTAGATCGGGCAGGATTAACCAAGGAAAGGGAACGCCTTGACCGCCTATACACACAGCAACAGCGTATCCTTAACATCCTAGTAGGCTATGACCTCAACGCCAACTCTCCTCTCCAAGTAGGTGAATACCTATTCGACTTTAAGGGGTTAGGTAAGAAGTATGTTAAGAGGAAGACTAACTCAGAGACTCTCATCCGCCTGCTAAGAACTAATAAGATACCAGCTATCCGTTGCCTCTTATCTATGAGGAAGCTAGCTAAGGATAGAGGAGTCCTTGACTTTGCAGCTTGGGGTAAGAATGGGGATAGGTTCACCTCATCCATAAAGCCAGCTGGCACCAAAACTATGCGTAATGCTTCGTCAGCTTTACTGGTGTTCAAGCGCCAATTCACCCTAGCCAGTGGGCAACAGAGAACAGCGGCCATAGGATACGGCTCTAACGTCCAGAACATAACCAAGAGCCTCAGAAAGTTCTTCATCCCTGATGCTAACAAGATTCTGGTGAACGTCGATCAGGCGGGTGCTGAGGCCCTGGTTGTTGCCTACCTCAGCCCCCCTGGACGCTACCGTAAGCTATTCTTAAACGGCGTCAAACCACATAGCTTCATCGCTATGCACCTATTCGCTAAGGAGTTCGCGAAGCTAATGGATATGAAGATGGCGGATTATATTCTAGGCTTCTTGAACGTAGAGGTGGAGGAGTTGGTCTTACATAAGAGATGGAAGGAGTTAGCGAAACTGATCAAGGACTCAGATGGATGGGAGGGTAAGAGATATTATTATCTCGGGAAGAAGGTATGTCACGCTAGTAACTATGGCATGGGATTCAATACCTTTATCAACTCCATCATGGAGGAGACGGACGGCGCTATCGTTCTAACGGCTAAGGAGGCTAAGGCTATGCTCGCTATGTATTACTCCTTGTTTCCTGAGATAGCTAAGTGGCACGTAGAAGTTAAGCAACAGCTTGCTATCAACAGAACCCTTACCAATCTCTTCGGAGATCGTAGAGTATTCAATGCTCCCACCGATGATGCTATGTATAGAGATGCCTATTCATGGGTGCCTCAATCAACCATCGGAGTCCTTACTAACGTAGGGATACAGAGGTTAGAACATGCAGTAATTCATGATCCGAAGATGAGGTCAGTAGATTTCTTAGTGAACGTCCATGACTCTATGATGTCACAGTGTGATATAGGTAAGGAGTTGATGGTAGCTAAGGAGATGAGTAGTTATATGGAGGAGGAGTTCACAACTAAACATGGGACCTTTACAATTAGGTGTGAGGGTCAAGTCGGATATAATTGGAAAGACTTAGAAGATGTAGAGATATGAGCAACAACGCATACATACCATCTAAGCTAGAGATCGAGACTAAGATCCTAGTAGAACTAGAACACCTCTTACAGTATAGTAAGTGCCACAGTAACATGGAACATCCTAAGATCTATATTAGGTTTGACGATATACCAGTTAACCCTGACTTCATTAACATAGAGATGGTGAAGATGATTAGGGAATGGGCACAGAGAAGAGTAATAGAACAGAAGGAGATAATAGATGAGCTATAATAGAGATGGAGATGAACAGCTAGTCCATGATCATAATTGCCCTGTATGTTTAGAGGGTGATATAGAATTACCAGAGGAGGATGAAGGGACTACTGGATGGGCGAGTTGTAGTAACAGTGACTGCAAACTATACATGGAAGCCAAGTCTGAAGCTAGCTTAGACCTCCTCCTAGATCTAGCACAGAGAGGCTTGACTTGGAACTTGAGAGAGCTAACCGGAGACAGATATCAACTAACTAAAGTATATAAAGTAACATGAAACAAGAAATGAAACCACTACTAACAGCATTCAAAGACCGTAACACTTCAACGGATTACCGTTATTCACTAGTAGATAACAGTTCACCCACTCATCTAGACCTTAGGCGGAGGAGTTGGAAGATGAAGAACCAGTTCCAATCTGGTGCATGTGTAGGCTTTGCAGTTACAGGTGTAATGGAATGGCATACTCTTGAAGACCTATCACCTAACTTCCTGTGGATGTGTAGTAAGGAATCAGATACTTATAAGGTATTGCCTACCACAGCACTGACCACCGCCGGAACCTATATCAAGGACGCGCTCTCTGTGGCTAAGAAGCACGGCTGTCTTACTAGGAAGCAGATGCCAATGGGTAGATTCTGTAACCTATCCCAAGCAGCGTATGTGAAGGAAGCAGCTAAGAATAAGATCAAATCCTATTACAACGTAGGTAGATCAGAGAAGAAGATCAAGGCATGGCTACATGAACACGGTCCTTTAGTCACTCACCTCACTCCTGACCCACAGTTCATGGCGTTCAATACTAAGAGGTTAGCTAACTACAAGATCCAACCACCAATGAGTCCAGGTCATGCAGTCATCATCTGTGGCTATACAACTAACGGATACATCATCAAGAATAGCTGGGGAACTAGGTGGGGTAGAAGAGGCTATGGATATATGGACATCAAAACCTACGCTAACCTCGCTTTGAAAAGTTGTTATGGAATCACTGTCTAAGAAATCAGCAAAGAACATGGCTGACAAACTAACTAAGCTACTGGAAGAAAAAAGATGAGCAAGAGAATTAAACACCACGCAGGGGATAGAGTTATATTCATCCCACCTCATGCACATGGTAGCAAAGATCACGCAGATTGTGAGAGAGGAACAGTTACTGTTAACTCTCCTCTAGGCAATGTGTTCGTTAAGTTAGATGGAGACGAAGGTAGTAGTAAGGGATTCAAGTCCTGGGAATTGGAGGCAGAGTGAAGACACAAGAGAGTAAGGAGGTAAAGTTTATGCCTATGCTAGACAGTCAGGTTATGCCTTTCGGAAAGTATAAAGGAACAAGGTTATCTTCTGTCCCTGCTGATTACCTTAAATGGATATGGGATACTTTCGATCATGCAGTCACAGGTAATCTAGCTATCATAGATTATATTAGAAGGAATCAAGATAGGTTAAAGGAAGAGTATGAAAAGAATAACAATCGAGGTAGTGATGAAGAATAAGGAGGGGGTAGCTATTCCTCTCTTAACTAAAGAGTATGATGATATACCTACTCCTACTATTCTTTACAATGAGTTAGTGGCAGCGTTGAAGGTTAGGTTGTTAGGGAAATAGAAGATTATGAATATAGAACTCAATAAACTATCAGAAGATACACGCTTCACCTTAAAATATGAATTGAAGTTAGGTGGGCTAGGGTCTACTCATTACTACTCCCTGGTCCATGATAAGCTAGGTGCTGCACATATATGGATATCAGAGAGGGAAGATAAACAAGATTGGTTTGGAGGGCTAGGGTTCCACCATACTTCACCACCAGATTATATGGAAGATGATCCTCCCTCTAGTGATCCTTGTGAATGGATAGGTAAACCTTGTTGGCATGATGGATCAGCTCTTATAGTCCATGATAATATAATACCTTACTGGTCCCCAGGTGATCATCTCTTTGTATTCAATAAATTAATAGGTTATGCAATTGATAGCCTAAAGATAGAAAAAGAAGAATGATCTCTCATCTACCCAAACACATATCTAACCTAGCAGACTGGAGGGTAACTATCACTGACAGGCATTGGAATGGAGTCTATACTTACTTCGTGGACCTCACAACCCACGATCACTCCTATCTCCAAAGGATACCATTCACAGCTAGAGGTCCTGCGCAAACATACTTCCAGGAACTCAGCGCAGAAGTATTAAAAAGATCACATAAGCAGTAACACACTCACACTTACTATCATGGCAAACGAGAAGATCAGGTATGAGAGGGACGAGCTTCTTAACAAATACCGCGCATTCATGCGTAACACTAACGTAGCACCTGAATACATTGACTGGGGTTTCTACTTCTCTATCCTTACAGCAGGGACAGGCAAGTATGGGATAGGGGCAATCTATGAGAATGACCTTAACCCCCTTAGACCAGAGAATAAAGAGAAGAACAAGTTGATTAAGAAGGTGGATACTATGGAGATGAACTTGTTTGTTATGGTAGTAGGTGAGTCTGGTTCTGGTAAGACCAATGCAATTAAACACTTACCTAGGCTCTTTAAGAGAGCCAATAAATATGTAGAAAAGTTATCAGGCGATATGCCTAGAGACTGTAAGACCAACATCCTTCCAGAAGATATGACTCCTGAGGCTATGATCAAACATCTAGCTAAGGATTGTGAACAGGAGATTAAATGGAAGTTCCGGTCTAATGAGAAGGGCGGAATCCTAGTCCCGGTAAATCGCAAGGTGAGTATAGGAACTCTCATCGTCAACGAGATGGGTAGTTGTTATGGTAATCGTAACGATGATATCTCTGGTGTCTTTAACCAATGCTTTGATGGAGGATCTTTCTCCTCTCGTAGGATATCTAGATCATCAGTAGATGTAGATCATAGTTGCGTATCTCTTATTGGAGCAGCAACACCTAGCTGGTTCGGTCGCATAGCTAAGACTACCTCCGCCGACGAAGGACTACTATCCCGTTTCATCATACTTAACGGCGCACTCCAAGATGACCCATACTTTCACTCTCGCTCAGAACAAGAGGATCTATTCTTCGAGGAGTTTGCTAAGTGGTTACACTATGTAGCTATGAACTCCCGTATGCTATACGTTACCCAAGAAGTAAGTGAAAAGGTGGAAGCTCTACATAAGAAAGAGTTCATCCAATACAAGAACAGGAACCCACATCTACGCGAATACTTTAAGAGAAGGAAGCGACATCATTGGCCTCTGGCACAAGTCCTTAAGCTATCAGAAGATCCATCTACTCCCTTTGTAGAATACCACCACTTCGTTAGAGCCTCTCAGATCCTACGTCATGCAGAGAAGAGAATGGCTATACCATTCATGGAAGCCTTGAGAGATATCATAGACAAGGTTAAGTCAGATGCTTTGAAAGAGTTTCTTAGAATGTGTGAGGAGGATGGGAAAGAAGAGATTGCTATGACCTTCAGTGAACTCTTCGCTATACTCCAGCAATACACAGATGGTAAAGGATCTATGGATGTAAAGAATCTGTTACAACAGATGGGCATAATAAGACCCGCCAAGATCCCTAAAGGTAGAGGAATCGTTGACGGGTATAAGATCCTAGCAGCTAATGTCAAGCAAGCATTGAAGAATGCTATCGGTTAGAGGTTGGGGGTCATAGCGTTCTTACGGCTATTAATTCTCCTCTCTATCCTTGACTCTTTAATCAATGCAGCTGTTTCCTTATCATCTCTGAAAGGAACACTGTTCATAAAGGTTTTGAAGTCCTTGAACTGAGTCCTGCTAGTCCTAGGGTTAGGGACAGGAGTAGTATTAGCTACGTCTAGTTTGTTAAACTCAGACTTGAGCTTATCTCTATTATTTCCTGCTCTCTCCTTAGCTCTAGCTACTAGACCTGGAACCATAGTAGCAGCTTTGCTTAAATCCTCCTCTTTTGCGAAGTCCTTCTTCATCTTATTGCTTACCCTAATATCAGGGGCTAGGGGAGCAGGATTATTATACCCATACAGCCTATTAAACACAGCATATTCTTTCTTCTCATTCAGTTCTTTTGTTATCTTTCTCTGGCCTGGAAACATTACCTTGTTGACTAACCTTATTGTCTGGTTCATCCTAGATAAGATGCTATCAAAGTCATCCATGAAAGCACCTTCAGTATCATAGTTACCTTCAGACATATTGATAAGCATTGTCATCACCTCTTTGCCTACATCATCCTTATACCCTAGCAAGGTATCTGATACAGCAGGCATAACCCTACCTGTCTGCCTAGCACTCACTATGTTGTTTATGATATCCATCTGGATACCAAACTGTGAGGCCAGGGCTAACTGAGATGTTACTCTATAGAATACTTCATCTGCAATAGGCTCCTCATTATCTCCATCCATAGCTGCTGCATAGATCTCTCTCCACTTAGCATGAGCTAATCTTCTACCTCCATTCAGTGCCTCTATCCCTACCTCTAGTATAGGAGTTAAGCCTGCTGCTCCTGCTAGAGTCATAAAGGCTCTCATATAATTACCATCTTTCATAGGTTTAATGATAGTCCTATTAGCAGTAATAGATCTCTCTAGCCCCCACCTTTGGAGACCAATGAAAGGAGATATACCTTTACTTGTAGCCCATGCAGGTAGACCTCTATGATCATATGTTCCCTGCGTAGTTTCTACATACCTTGCAGCTATATGCTCTAGGTCTTCTTGGGGGATTATCCCCTTACCTTCCTCAATATACTTCTTTCTCCAATCTATTCCTTCTGGTGCAAACTCATCAAAGAAAGCTTCCATATTCTTCCTGCTCTGACTATTGGTTATCACCCTCTTATCAGCTAAAGCAAGCGCGGCATCAAAGGCTCCATACTTACCTAGCATGAAATTAGTCCCCCTAGATATCTGCTCGAATAGTGAACGCCCTTGTATCCTGTTGGATACATCTCTGAACTTAAACAAAGCCTCTATTGCTCCGCCTGTAGCAAACTGTGTAGTTTCATTTGATCCCACATCAGCAGTGATAACTCCCTCTTCCATCCCATCCGCAATAGATTTAGCTACAGCCTTATAACTTGCCTTAATAGATCCCAGCTTTAACTCAGCTACTTTCTTTGCTCCATCGACCCCTAACCTTACCATAGTCTCAGGTGTTAGATGTGGCATACCTATTAGAACCATATTAGCAAGATCCCTTCCTCCGGTAGCAAATCCCATGATCCAAGATTTAACACCACCACTAATAGCCTCAAAGAATAGATTGTTACTACTGTCCTTGCCTTCCATTTCTACCATAAAATCAGAGACATCTGAACCCATAGTCTGTGATCCTTCCATCTTATGGAAACCGCCACCAGGTCTAGGGACTTGTTCACCTTGTGAGTATACTTGCTTCTGTGATCTCTTCAGGAAATCAGGCTCTCCTTCTGCTCCGCGATTAGGGTTAACAGTAAACAGATCACCTTTTATCCCAAGGGCTTTCCTCATTACAGGATCAAGTTCTATGTTCTTAGCGAAGGCTAACCTCTTAGCTGCTCTTCTTCCATACCTTTCATTTGCTATTACTATATCCTTGTTCCTCCAGCTTGGTGGAATACCTAATCCCCCTGGCTTATCTAAAGGTCCAAACCCACTAGCTTTATTCCCTGACTCCAAAGATCCAAAGCTATCTCTATACTTAACCCACGCAGACTCAGCAGCAGCATCTAGTTGGGCTGATGTTTTAAGTTTCTTCTTTTTACCTAAAGTAACTGCTTCTATATCTAGAGCCTCTAGCTTAGGTCTTACATGTTTAACATATTCTATACCCCTAGCTGTTCTTCTATCCTCAGCTGATGCACCTCTGAACCTCTTGACTAAGGTAAGATCATTCAAGGCTTCCCTTGTTAATCCTTGAGGATAGAAGGTAGGGTCTTCAGATCCAAACCTAGCAGTCTTAACCTTCTTCCCATCTACATCTACAGTTTCCTTAATGCCTAACCCTACATCTTCGTTCTGGTATTTCCTATACTTAACCATAGACTCCCTGAAGCTATCATAGAGAACCTTCTGTTCTGCATCTAGTTTAATCTTACTCCCTCCTAATCCTGCTTCTATCTCATCACTGAACACCTGCCCTACCTCATCCAGTTTTGTCTTTAACCTTTTAGGAAGAGAAGCATTATTCAATGTCTTCATTTTGGCTAACCCTTTTAACTGGGTTATCCGATAGGCTCTCTTATACCTAGCTACTTCCCTTAAGAAAGGGGTAGAGTTCTTTCCAAATATCTTCCTCTCATCTCTGATAGCTTGGGTAAACTTAGGAGCCATATACTCACCTACTGGTCCAGTCCTTCTAACTTTCTCGATAGTAGGAGACATGAAATGCCCTACTGCTCCTATGGCCTTCGTTATAAGATCCCTAGGATTACCTGGACCTGAGTTGATAGGAGGAGGCAGAACTAGATCCTCTACATCTTCTACCTCTCTGGCCATGTTCTTAACTACCTTGTGTAGGACTGGTAAAGGAATCCTATTCCCTATAACATCCCCATCCTTACCTAAGATATCCTTGAAGTCATCAAGGGTTTTACCTCCACCATCCCAAGCTTCTACTCCTTTATCTATCAGGTGTTGAGTATTACTATCAGGTTTAGTAACCCTATTCACTAATCTATCCCTGACTGTAAGAGGTTTACCTGAGGTGAAAGGGTTAGCTAAGGTATAGGATTTGATCCCCTCTACATCTAATGGAGCCATAGCTCCTACTTCCATATCAGATAGGTAGTTATCTCTAGCTACGCTCTCAGCTAATACAGGGTCAGTGTTAGCTATGTTCTCAGCCACTACTGTCTCTGGTCTAACTATGACTTCTCCCCCTTGCGTAGGAATCTGGTCATGGACTCCACCTTCTGCGCTATCCAGCTTACTAAACATAACGGGTTGAACCGCTCTAGGATTATTAACGACGCTAGAAGGATTAACATCAGTGGTAGTAACAGCGTTTTCATTCTTGTCAGATAAAAATTCTTTTAGTTTTGTCAGCTCTCCCTTAAACAGCTCAGCTTTATCAGGGTCTTTCAAATCCTGTTTACTTATTGAACCTCCGAAGGCCTGCTCTAAAGTTACACCTTTCTTTTTCAGTTCCTCTAGCCCTACTCTAACCTTTAGTTTATCCGCTCTATCACCTTCGGATAGGATTAACCTTACGTTTTGGGCTATCTCCTCAGGAGAAGAGAAGGACTGTTGGCGTCTATAATGTTCAAGCTCTATAGATGAGAACTCATCCTGAAGGATAGCTAATTCTATATTCTCTTTCCTACTGAACTCTCTCAGATCTAGCTCCTCTTCTTTTAGTCCTAAGGCTACATCATTCTTGGCCTGCATATCCTCAAACTGTTTATCACTTAAGGATTCCAACTCTCTCTTTCTTATGGTAGGGCGATTAACACCTAGAGGAATTGGTATTCCTCCAGTAGTAGCAATATCTACATCACCTTTAACATTTTCATTCTTAGGTATATTAGTTTCAGGGGTTAAGGGTATATCATCTGCTGACTTAATAAAGTTACCTCTTCCAGCACCAGAGATACCTCCCCCTATCAGGGAAGCGAAGCTAACCTTACCCAGATCTAACCCTTCTCCTTGTAAGGACTGAGCACCTACCTCTACTCCTGCTTCTACTGTCCCACCTATAGCAGCCTGCATCAAGGCATCCTTCTCCAAATCACTCAACTTCTTCTTAGGTGTTATAAAGTTCTTAATCCCTTTCAATAGCTTACCAACATTCCTAACTGAAGGACGCATACCAACAATCTCAGGTATGAAATCCGCGGCAAAAGTAGCCTTAGGTGATGTCTCCCTACTACTAACTACTTTGTTCTGGAAGTCTTGGCCTCCTGGTATATGAGGAAGGATAGCTTCTTGCGCTTTAGCTGTTCCGAAGCCTAGACCTAACCCACCTATTAACCCAAACGCAGGTATAGCAACAGGTGCAAAAGGTCCAGTCATGGCACCTGCTGCCATCCCTAAACCTGCACCAGCAAACCCTCCAGCAGTAGGGATAGTAGCATTCAAGGCTGCAAATCCCATATCCTCTACTGTGTTACCTACACCACTCCTTTCACTAGGTGGAGTAACCAGGGCGTTATCAGGATCTATCCCTAGCCTCCTTAGCCCCTCTCTTTGTTTGTCATTTAAAGTTGCCATAATATTACCTCCTTGATTCTTGGAATGCTTTCCATTCGGCTAGAGGGACAGTCTCCCCATTTATAATGATAGCCTGATTACCTCCCTGACCTATCACTGTTCCATCAGGTAGACCGGCGTCTGGATTAGGTGTTACACCTAGGTTGCCTTGGGTGATATCTAACCTAGAAGGTCCAGGCAATCTAGCACTAGCTAGACCTGTTCCTCTTCCTCTTCCTCTTCTTTCTAACCTTTCCCCTACAGTAGGTTCTCCATCCTTTCTCATTAACTCTATCATATTCTCTATATCTAATCCTCTGAGTATGTTTAAATCTGCTGTAGATGCATCTGAATCAATGCTAGCCTGAATCTGCTGTTCCCTTAGCTCTCTAGACACACCCTCTTTCCCACTGTTAAGCAAGGCAGGTAATGCACTTAAAGTATTCAGATCTACCTCTATGCCTTGAACATTTATAGTTTTACCTCCATCCTTTAACAGGCTATGTTGTCCTGCCTGCTGATTTTCTGTTTGAGTAGAAGCTAGTTGTCTTGCTCCTCCAAATGCTCCAATATTTCTTTCAGTTCCAAGTCTTAATTCTGACACCCTATTCCTGTTATCTTCAAACCCTTCTTGGAATGCACCAGGTAATTCACCTCTAGCTTTACTTTCTCCAACATTAGCTAATGCTGTGGCCTGTTTAGTTTCAGCTTCTATTCTGTTCATTACAAACCTCTTCTCTGCCAGCTCTTTAGCCTGTGGAACTGTAGCCCCTTGTGAGGTATAGAAGTTAAGGTATGAATTCTGTAAGCTTAATGCTATATCCTCTCTGTCTTTATCAGACTTAGCATTAATTAAAGCTAGTTCATGATGTTGATCTATTTCTCTTAGTTTTATATCATCAAGCACTCCCTGGATCTTAGCCTCAGCATTAGTATTAGCTAAGTTTTCTGCGGTGTTTTTTCTATTCTGAGTATCTATTACTCCCTGACCAGCAGTAAACTGATTCATACTCGCCTGTCTATCATCAGCAGCTTTGTTATTCTGGGTATTATTAGACCTCCTCAACATGTTCTCCATCTGCATCTGCTGTAACAGATCGTTCTGCTTAATGTTCCTCTTATTAGCAGTATCTCCACCACCTAACCTAGCAATGAAAGAGCCTAGTTTACTCTGAGTAAACCTATCTCTACCTCCTACTATCTCTCCTGTAGCAGGATCAACAGTTGCTTGTTCAAAATCTTCTCGTTCCTTAATCCTACCACTGCCACCAGTTAATAGGTTTAGTATGTTACTTGCTCCACTTGGCATAATATTAGTTTGATGTTGCGAAGGCTGAACCGATTGATCCGATACCTCCTGCGATCTTAGAGAAGTTGTTAGCGAAACTATTATCAGAGTTAAGCTGATTAGCTTGTCTTGCGTTACTATTTGACTCACCAAACACTTGCTGACCTTGACTCAAAGTATCATTACTTTGATTCCTCACCCCTGTATTAGTTTGCTGGCCTAGGTTAGTAGTTCCAACTCTACCTGTAGCCTGAGCAAAGGTATCTATCC
>TARA_R110000824_G_scaffold14914_2_pt1 | contig 26578 bp, 27 predicted proteins | sample TARA_R110000824 | Tara Oceans TARA_R110000824 (sample SAMEA4397747) | marine metagenome | biome: Polar Biome; feature: [MES] marine water layer (ENVO:01000295) within the mesopelagic zone...; material: water (ENVO:00002006), including particulate matter (ENVO:01000060) such as......
GACAAAGGAAGAAGACCCAACACCATCACATACAACCGTAACTCATGAATATGAGTATGATGAGGGTGGTTACGATGATGAAACTGATGATGATATATAAAAACAAAAAAACCACCTAATAAGTGGTTTTTTTTTATATCTATATGTTTTATCTATTAAGAGTTAGCATGAAAAGCATCTAAGATACTTTCACAGTCTTTTTTACTTGTACACCCTCTCCAGATACCACCCTTCTTATTGTTTAATATGTGCCAAGGATATTTTTTACCTGAACTATCAGTGTAACTACCTTTTTTAATACAACCTGAACCACCGTCTGATTCAGCACACCCTTTTCCTTCAGATTCATGTAATTTTCTTGTTAATCTTTTAACTAATTTAGATTCTGAGATACTTTCCATCCATTCATCCTCATTATCTGAACCAGGTTGGTCTGTTACATTTACATTTAATTGTTCTTCTTCACCATTACTCTCTTCTAGTTCATCCTCTTCTTCTATATCATCTTTTTCTAAAAGGTCTTTATATTTTGATGTCGGAGTGCCCACCATACCAAAATCAAACCCAGTACCATTACTTAAATTTTCCTTAACTAGCTTTTCTATTAAGTCCACTAATTCATTTTCCTTTATTTTTATTTTTTTCATAATTGATTGATTACTTGAAATTTTATTTGTTTCCTATAAATATCTACTTGCTGGTTAGAAGTAACCTTTATATCTATATGATATTCGTTTGGTATCATCCATCCAGTATCTAATAGGAAATAATTATTTGTAAATGTTTTATTAACTGATGACCAAGGAATTACTTCTACTTGAGTAGTACCCTGAGTCACATAAATTCTATATTGTAAATTATCCACCAAAACTTGATTATCTACAGTGTAAGGAACTCTTGTAGAAATAAATACTTTTCTAGTTTCTCCATTGGTTAATTTTTCATCTTCTTTAATACCAGAAACTGAATACCCGTAAATTTTAGGTTCACCAGCTGTTGAACCTATACTGAAACTATTATCGTATATTATAAATTCATTGGTTACATTAGGCTGTGATATCCCACCAATAACGAGATTACTCCAAACATCTGAATATATCACTGGAGTTGCTGTAGAAACAACGGAAAGTGTCAAACTTACATAGTATACCCCACAAGTTAATTGAGTACTAGTCAGAACACCAACAGAATTTCCGTCACAATCCTCAATTGTGACTGTAGGTGGTGTACTAAAACATATAGGGTCACCATTATGGTCATAAGCATATAAAAATAAGTTATTAGGGACCCCCAAATTAAAATTACCCCTATTATCGTTTATTGTGTCATTAAAAGTTGTTTCTAAGTATGGTTCATAAAAAGTTTGTGTGTATCTAGTAAAAAACCCTACAGAGTAAGCCTCAGTTATACCACTCAACTGTTCAAATTGGGGGATAAATGCGATACCATATGTGTTATTAACAGTAGTACTAGGTGGTGCACTTAAAAGATTATTAATTTCGGCTGTTAAAGCAGGACTATTAAATGAAATATTTTCATTTCCATTATCAAATACTTGTGTGTCCAAAACGGTATAAGTGGGGGTACTTGTATTGTCGTATATCCCTGGTATCGGCCACATCGTAAGTGTAGTTGAAGAAAACCAATTACTAGGTCTTTTAGAGTGGGTGATATCAAACTCAGGTCCTAACACTGCGGGAGAAACCATATAGTCATAACCAACACCTTCTGACCAAGAGTTACCACTAACCGCTTTAAATAACATTAGGGTAAAAGAAGTTGCACGTCTAGTACCATCCACTAATATATTGTCATTCATTAAAGAATCATCAAAATTAGATGTGTTGGTCATTCTCAATGTATGATTTAAAGAGTTAACAGAAGGAATACAACAACTAGAAATTTTATATTTTAAGTCGACCAAATCTAAATCAAAAATAAATCTACTAAAACCTACATCTAGGTTTTTTGTAAATCCAGTAGAACCATTACAACTATCACCTGAGTAGGCAGTAAATTTACAAGTTTTGGTGACATTTTTTCCGTAAAATAGTTGTGTTACTGGGTTTTTAGCTGTATTAACTTCACTATTAGCGAGAATAGTGTTGTTTTTACTGAAATAGGATTTATGTATCATTATTTTGCTTTTACTATAAATATCTAGTTAATCCTTATATTTTTGTTAAGTATAGTTTCTCCAGCTTCTTTAATTAATTTATCTATTTCAGATGTGGTAGTCCCATCATGTGCTGTCTTACAGGACGCTACACCAGGACAGGAATGGGTATGGTTTGCTTGGAAGCTTGCCATTTTTTTAAGTAACTCTAAAAGTTTTTCACCCCTTACTAAAGAATTGGTTTTTCCTTCTATATCATCTATAAATTTTTCTTGAGGAATTCCATAATTACCTTGTAAAGTTATTGGCCCATTTAAATCTGTTGTATTGTAAGAAAATAAATATATTTTTTCAGCCCCAGCGGTTATAATACCTTGTTGTTCACTTTTGGGAGGTCCAGGTTGCATCTCCTTAACCTTCTTAGTCTCTTTTTTAACTTCCCTACTACCATCAGGACCCTCAAAAGCCAAACCACTACCCTTAGTTTTTACACCATCTAAAGTAACATTATCCCGTAAAATGTTAACTTGTGCTTTTACACTGTCAAAAGTTCCTGGACCAGGCCACATAGAGGGTGTCCCTTCCTCCATAGTTTCTAAAAGTGTAGAATCTGGTCTTATATATAATGGATGAGTGTTACCTAAAAAAGCCCCCAGATTATTCTGATTATTTAAATCAACAGAACCACTAAATGTCTTCACAGCCCAACTAACTGAAGGCTGTTTTAATACTTTATTCCATTCCTCCCTATCAATATTACTAACTAATGAGTTTATTTGTCTAGCAACATCCTCAATAGAAGGGGCGTTTGTAAATGCCATAGTCAAACCTAACTGTTTATTCACAGGTCCAGGAGGACCACCACCAACAGTGGTTGAATTATCAAATGCTGCACACATAGGAGCTTGTCCAGCATTATTTGTAGGTGGCATCTTATATACTTTTATAGAACCAGTAAAATTCATTGGTAATGCACATAATAATGCCCTATCCATACTATACTCTATAAGTACGTTTAAGGGAATATCTTCAGAAGTAGTTACCTCTACCTCCACTTCTTCCCTAGTAAGGGTTTGTGGGAAGGTATTAAGTTGAATAAACGTTAATTTTCTATTTGATGTAGGTCTAGAGCTTATTTTATTATTTTTAATTAATTTACCGGACCTTATAAGGATTTGTGGGTAAGTCTCCTCAGTATCATCAGGACTTTCATCCTCGGATATGGTATTTTCCGACATACCCAAAATAATATCAGTATTATACCTACCATATACCCCAACATCATCCGGATTAACAAAACTACCCTTACTTTCAATCAAGGGAGTATTTTTAGGGTTGATTTTAGGGTTCCCTACAGGTACAGCGTACGGCATAAGAGGCTTATTCCCAACCCCCGCAGCGGTATTAGCTTTACCACTATGATAACCGTCTAACTCTATAGTCCCTGGTTGGGAGATTAGGGGTCCAATATATTCCTGATTAAGGTTCTTATCTGCCTCCCAAGAGATTAACTTAACACCCTCACCGACTTTTGGCAACACATGTAGTGGTAAAGGTAGGAAGGGGGCAAAAGTGTAAGGGTCGTTAGTTCCCCAAGGAACATACTTACCACTTTTAACCGCTAATTCATCATATGTTTTTATACAAGTAATCGGGTCGTCACATTTGGTTATAGTTAAATTTTCACCTTCTGGTGCAATTGCACGTATTCTACCAGCTCTTGTAGGGTCTGAATTATTAACACAAGTACCATATGTTATAAACTTGTGACGGACTATATCAATCCCCGCATTTTTTCTATTTTCAAAACTAGTAGCCATCTATTAACCCTTTCTTTTTTTTATTTCATCATTTAAGATATTAAACTTACGTTCCATATCTTCTATATGATAAGTTAATTCCACTATAAGAGATTTAGATTTGTCAAACTCATCTTTAAGTGTTTTCATTACATCTAAAATATCATCATTAGATTTTTCTTTATATTCTTTAAAAAATTCAGTCATAATTATTTTAATATACTATCTGTCCTAGTAAATGGTTTAATTAACCCACCACCCACAGCATTTATTACCTGACCATTCATTATAACACCCTGAGCGGAACCATTATCTGTTTTTTCTTCATCGATAGATTGGATTACAGCAAACTGAGACAACATAAAAAGATTGGGAGACCCATCCGGCATGTCCCCAATCGGTATGCCCTGACTCTGTAATTTATCTATTAACTTTTCAAACGTACCTAATGCACTGGTACCTGGTCGTAGTTTAGCGGCGGAAACTAAAAATGGAGGAACTCCAAAAGGTATATCGGGCATATTCGCAGCCAAAGCGGCCAATAATATATTATATATTTCTTTACAGGTTTTTGCTTCTTGTAAAGCAAGAATTAAAGGTAGTAGTATGTCTAATAATTTTTTAATCATACGAATTTTCTTTTTATTCATTTCTGATAATTTTCGTTTAATTAAATCCCTTATATATCTTAATAAGATTTCTTTAACTAACGCTAAAAGTCTTTTAGCTACTTCAGCCAAGAAAGCTTTTACAACTCGTATCAAAACCCGTTTAAATATTTTACCGAATAAATCCACACCTGTTGGGATATTTCCATTTTGGTTTAATAATTTTGAGGTTAACACTATGGGTAATACTGCTTTTGGATTTAAAATACAATATGTTAAAATTTGAGGTAACTTCTTTATAAGATTTTCTTTAAAGTCTATTTCCGCTGGCAAGGAGATAGTACCCAAATCTATCTCAAACCCATACTTTTTAGCTGAAGAACTAGCAAATTGCTGGAGGACCAAATCGAATGCTTTAATTTGTTCATCCTTATTAAATGTAGCTAGAATGGAATCAACACCCTTATCTAGTAATTCGTTATCTACTGGGATATCTACAATCCCACAACTAAGTAAACTTATAACATTCTTTGATTTTTTTTGTACCTCTATATCTATATTCCTAGATTCTTCAACACTAAATTCAAAGAAACTGTCATCATCATGAAGTTCAGATAGTTTATTTACCGCATCAGTAGATGTGTGCATATCCATACCGTCACAAGATTCTAACATCTTATTTATTGATGCCATTAATTTTTGTAATCCTAACATATTTTCTATGCTGAAATTTTTGTTTCTAACACTCATGAACCCACTAAGAATTTCCATTAAAGCACCTAAGAAATTCTGTATTTCAATCATACGGACATTACCAAAATAGTCTTTTAAAAATTCTACAAAAGTAAATTTTTGTGCACCAACAACAGCAGCTAAAGGTGCAGAACCTGGGGTTTGTGGGTTAGCAGCATCAGTTTTGTAATATGGCCATATAGTAAATTGGTTATTCGCAGCCTGAATATCAAACAACGCTCTACCACTTCTACCATATATAGTTTGTTTATTTCCCGGAGCTCCAGGATTTACTAAGGCCCCTTGTGCACCACCACCAGTTCCCATTGTAATATCTCTTAAAAATTTATTAACTGGGTAGGAGGTAGGTCCAGGAGGGTAAGCAGGTCCATTCAAAGGGAACTGCTCATACATAAACTTACCAACAGGACTTGCTGGGTCATTAAATAGTTGTTTAAGTTGGTCTACCGCCGAAATATTAACTACTATAGGACCATTTAAACCATCACCCATGACAGGTACTAACATAGATAAATCACAATTAAAAGCAGCAATTATTTCCTCAAATAAAATATCGTCAACCTTGGGTATTGTAGCAATAATGGATTCTCTAATTATCCCATTTAGAACTCTTAACCAGACATCAGCAGATACGTCTAAATGAAATTTTTCAGCAAAAGATTTTTTAGTTTCTTTGAATTTGCCATCCTCAGTTTTATTTTTTCGACCTCTCCTCTTTTTACGTTTTGCCGCACGCATTTTTTTTGCTTTAGCTCCCTTCTTTTCGTTAGATTTCTTTTGTTTTAATACTTTTAACAACTCTAATAAAAATGGCAAAGGGTTACTGGTAATTTCTCTCAGAGACTCTAAAGTATTTTTCCAAGCTTCTAAATTCTCCCTATTCTTTTTTTCATCAGTAGCATCTAAAAAAGCTAGAAGACCCTGAATCTTACCGAATATATCTTTTTGAGTGTCTATAGAGTCAGACATTACATTTTATATTTTATAGTGTTATCACCATCACTATTGTCACCTGATTTGTTTAATAGTTGGTTTATGGATTCTTTAATATCCTCACCTAAAGAGTGTGGACTTTGTGCCCCCTCCATATTTTTGGATACTATCGTTAATAAAAGTTTAGAAAGTTGTAGTTTTTTATCTATAGATAAATCTATAATTTTTTGTTGTTCTTTAAGTACGGGACCTATTAAAGCCATATCCGTAGCTTCTGTCATAAAACCAATCATTTTATTTTGAATTCTAATGGCTGTAGTTCTTTGTTCTACAGACTCATTATAAATTTCTTGCATTAAGGATACAGCACTTTCGTTGGTTAATTTTATTTCTTTTCTTTTAGGTCTAGGCATATCTATAAATATCTATTTACTGATTTACTATACTACATCTGTAATGAACTTAGGATATCCTTATAAATATTTTTATATGGTTTTAGAGAAGACCTAATTTCTTTTGTAGTGAGACCACTCATTTCACGTAATTGATATAGTATTATGTTTTTATTAAATTTATTACCTTTACCAGCTATAAAAATGGTTTTATAGTTTAAAAATACATCCATTAGGCAGTAACCTATTTTTTCTTCATTAATATTAAGTCTACTGGTGTCAATAAAATCTTTTATTTTTGTTATTAGAGTGTTTATTACCTTTTCTAAAGGTAAGGAATCATCATTAAATATTTCATATGAGTATTTTTCATCTTGTTCTATACTAAAAGAGATATCCTCATATGATATTTGTCTATTCCTATCCCGATTGTCTTTCATTATTTGACCCATAAGATAGTTCTTACAAATAGTACCAAAATAAGAATAGGCCTTTTTACCTTTAGCGGGTTTGAATTTCTCCATCTTAGTAACCAAGAAAGAAAGGGTATCACCGTGAATATCATCATATTCCATATTAGGTCTATACAACCTATAACGTCTTATGATACTATCAATCATCTTAGTTAGTGGGTCACGTAAAAAAGTATTATATACAGTATTTTTTTCATCCCAGGTAGTAGCTGTGAGAAATACTCTTACCGCTTCTTCTTGTGGTGGGCCAAAATACTGTTTAGTTAATGGTTTACGGCCCATTACAAACTATATTCTATCGCTCTATCTTTAGTGAAAAAATATTCTTTTTTAGCCAAGTCAATCCAAAATTTAGCTTCATCAGGACTTAATTGTTCGTCTTTATTAAATTTATAATCCCAGAATAAAGAATTGGTTCTTTGGTTGGTGTGTTTATACCCTACTTTTGGGATTGTCATAATAGTACAATCATTATAGGTTGCTCGTAGTAAAAATTCGTAATTAAAGGTCAATTTCATAGAGGATTTTAATCCACCAACAGCCTCATATTTACTTTTTCTCATTATCATACCACTTACTTGGAAATTTTGATATTTTAACAATGTGTTATTATCTAAAAAACCTAAATCTTCGGAGAATCCCATAGCCCATAAAGCTTCATTGGTAAAACCTATAAATTGGCCAGTCTCATCAGTATCAACAACTAAAGGAAAAAACACATCAACCTCATCATAGTACTCGGTATATTCGTTAAACTGTTTGAACCAAATATTAGAATATTCATCATCATATTCTAATATTGAGAAAAATTCTGTATCACAAGAGTCGACACCGAAATTAATCTGGCCACAATAATTGGTTTCTCCATCATTATATAAAATTGATGTGGTTATATATTCTGGGGATTCCCACGAATCCATGAAAGTCCTTACTTCTTTATTGTCAGCACAAACCAATAATAGTTTTCCTGGTCGTACTTGTGACAATTCTATACTTTTTATGGCCTTAGAAAACCATTCCTCAAATTTACCCGATACATTATGTATTGGTAATATAACTGTAATGTCTGTATTATTCATATTTTTAAGCGTTTTCACCAACAGGTGATAATTTATTTATAGAAGTTTTAAATTCTGTAATTCTTTCGTTAAATAAGTTTTCAAAATAGGAAATTACAGCATCACGTTCCTTATCTTCCGAAAACACACTAACTGTTTTTTTCATTTCCTCATATAACTTGTCAGGGATATTACCCTCTAACCAATTTTTAATATAATTTCCTAATATATCCACAATTTTAGATTCCTCCATAACCCACAATCCATTTTCTTGGGTAATCCAATCAGCTTTAAGTATTGGTAGTACCCCAATTACTGGAGAATTGGACAACATAGATTCTAGAGGGAAAGTACCAAAACCACTAATACGGTCCACCCAAACTGAAACACAAGACTCACTTAAAATATTAGCAAATTCTTCTCTACTAACATTTCTCATATCTCTAAATGTTACCCATTTAAATTGTGGGTTTTTAAGGTAAAATTCTTTAATTAATTTAGCAGTGTCTCTATGTTCTCTAGTATGTACGGCAACCATGGGTGATTTTGGTTTCTTAGTGGGTTTAAAGTAATCCGGAAAAGAAAGTGGTATAACTGTACATTCTATATTAGGGAATAGAGATACTATACGTTCTTTTTGAGTCTCAGTAGTGGTTATACACTTAGTTACACCATAATTAGACCAACCAAATCCAGGAGGTAAGGTTTCTAAAATATAATCATAAGATTGACAAAAAATCATTTTAGTACAAGGCATATCTTTTATTTGTTCTAAAATATGGCCATATATTTCCGGAACAATTACTAAATCCTGAGGGCCTACTTTTAAGTCACCACTTTCTATATTTACATGAGGTAAATCAACATATTCTTTGGTTAACCACTCACCAACACCCTTATACTCTTTTTTTTCATAAAGAATATAAGCATTATAACCAGCTTCATTAAGGTATTTTACATATTGGTAGTTTAGGTTCACCGATGCAATTGCACGACCTTCAGTGTCTTGAGTTAAAAAATAAATCTTAGACTCTTTGTTTTCCATTTTTGTTAGTCCAGCTTGTAACTGGGGTAGTTGTTTTTCCATTTAATTATAGTTTTTTTATTATATTATATTTTATTAAGGTATTTAAAGCCAATTTATATGGTAAAGATAGTTTATTCATAGAGATAGCACCCAAATTTTCATCAACTTCTTCCACTATACCACAGGTAGTGTCTAACATGATTTTAAAAAACTCAAACTTAGGTAAGTTTATCTCTATAGGTGTATCATCCACCGATGATGTTTCTACATTTTTCATAAACTCATCGACATCAAAATAAAGATGCTCCGAACCTACTTTTAATTTTAGACTACTCGACGGTAATAATTTCTTCACAGGCATCTTTAAACGATTTTATTTCTTTTATACTTTTCACTCTTAAATCACTAACCATATTTTCATTATATACTCGGTCAACGACTATGAGTTTCTTATCTTCGGGTTTATTTTCTATTATATCTATATCAGCGGTTATAAAAACGTCAGTATTACCCCACAACTCCTTTATAGTTGTTTTGGTGTAGAACACAATTTCATCACACACTAGACCATATTTAGCCAAAAACCATAATGTGGAAGGCTTAGACTTACCCAACTCATCACTTACTATTCTAAGTATGTAATCATTAGGAGAATCCTTATATAATTCAACTAAATGAGATATTATACTGCTTTCTATTTCTTTGGCTTGACCAAATATTTCCATTGTAGCGTCGTTATATAAAAAATCTAATAATGCATCTTCATCTTTAAACTCCACATACTCCATTAAATTTGGTGTTATGACAGGCGAAAGGACCTTCTTCCCCTCATACTTTTCGTAGATTTCCTCAAACCTACTTAGTACATCCCTTATTACACCATTTATACTTACACTAATAACCATAATCAAGTTTACTTACTTAAGCTTATTTTGTAAAGATTCAAATACTCTTTCTATTTTAGCTATTAATGGGTTTCTAACAACATCTGATTTAGTAAATTGTACACACCCTATTTCTGGTATATCGGTAAAGTGGTCCATTAAAAAAGTTAATCCATTCCCACCCTTAGAGTCTTGTTGTCTTTCATCACCTAAAAATATCATTTTAGAATCTTTCCCTAACCTAGTCATAATAGTCCTTATATTCTCTTGTGAAATATTTTGTGCTTCATCTATGATAATGATAGACCTATCCAAGTTAATACCTCTCATATAAGCAATAGGTAATTCTTCTATAGTTTTCAATTCCCTTAATCTAGAAGTTATCATCTGTCCCACGATTTTTTCAAAATTATGCACAAAAGAGAACATAAAGGGTTCCATTTTTTCACGTAAATTTCCCTTTAAAAAACCAATCTCTTCATTTTTAAGGGTAGTTACCGACTTAACAATAACAATTTTTTTATATTTACTATTACGTTTAATTAATCTTAAAGCCTCGGCACACGCTAAAAAAGTTTTACCAGTTCCAGCTGGACCAGAACATATAATAATTTCTTTTTCTTTAATTGCATTAACTAATGTTTTCTGATTTTCTGTTTTACACTTAACACGAATAGTCATTGTGTCGGTCATCCTGGTTTCCTCAGTGTTATTTTGGTAAATCCACTCCTCCACTTCTATCTTTTCCTCCTTACTTAACCTTTTACTTTTCCTAGTCATATATTAATTTTTAATTTATTATTTTAAAAAAGTGATTTTATGTAATCACTTAATCTATTAGCCGGAAACCACCCTAATATTTCCATAGCGTCATTATTCTCTCTTAGGGTCTCACGGTAGTTACCGGGCTGATTAGGTAGATAAGTACACTCAACATCAAAAGACTCTTTAAATAAACCAAATACTTCATTCATAGAGTAATTAGTGCCACTCCCTAATTCCCAAGCATCTATATGGTTACCACTATACTCCGCAATTTTAATTAATCCACTTACAATATCCATAACATGAGTAAAATCTCTTCGCTGTTCTCCATCACCTACAATTGTAATTTTTTTACCATCTCTGATTTGTCTTCTCCATATACCTGTTACAGCTGCCCAATCACCATCTACAATTTCATGTGGCCCATACACATTATAAAATCTAGCAATATCCACATTTAAATTGTAGGTTTTTCTATACATTTTACAAATTTCTTCACCTAAATGTTTATACATTGCGTATGGTGATTGGTAGGGGTTATGCCATTTTGATGACGACCCAGCGTATATAATCTTTACATTATTTAACCTACCCCACTCACATACCGATTCTGTTCCTAGTGTATTCACTCTAAAGGTTTCAGTGGGGTTAGTAAAAGATGGTTGTATACGACTTAATGCCGCCAAATGAAAACAAACATCAAAATCTACATCAGGAACCAAATCTATTTCTCCAATATCTAAATCATGGTACACACAACCCTTTTGTTTATTAGACGATGTACCAATTACGTAATTGTCCAAAGAATGTACGATATGATTTTCATCTACCAACTTTTTTATAAGATTGGTACCGATAAATCCAGCACCTCCAGTTACTAATACTTTCATTTCTTTAAAGTAGATTATCTATAAGTTCTCTTGGACTGTCATAGTCACCAGACTTTCTTCGAAAAACTTCACCCGTATCAGAATTCCTTTCGTATATATACGTATCCTCTTTAGGTTTTCCGGAACCATTAATAATCTGTAGATTTATCCAATCATAAGTTTTTTCCATCCCCTCAATTAAAGGATGAGATACTTTCCATCCAATCTTGTCAAGATAAAGGGTATTATCAGAATTTCTACCATTAACCCCTATTGGACATTTATGACCATACTTTTTAACAAAGTCATCACCATCGATATTGTAAATGCCTAAATCCCTACCAGAAACCTTAATAGCCATTTTAGCAAAATCATTTATACTAATCATTTCTTCTGAACCTATATTAACAGGGCCCATAAAGTCAGATTGCATTAAACGTCTAACCGCTTCAATACATTCATCAATGTATAAAAATGAACGAGTTTGATTTCCAGGCCCCCATACCTCTATAGGGTCTCCATTCTTAGACATGGCTACTTTCCTACACATAGCTGCTGGTGCTTTTTCTTTACCACCATCCCATGTTCCTTCTGGGCCAAAAATATTATGGAATCTAGCTATCCTAACATTTAAACCATAGTTTCTATTAAATGATAGATATAATCGTTCACTAAATAACTTTTCCCAACCATACTCAGAATCGGGTTCTGCTGGGTACGCGGAGTCCTCCGTACAATTTGGGTTGTCCGGGTCCACTTGGTTATGTTCAGGGTACATACATGCAGATGAAGAGTAAAATACCTTTTTAACTTTTTTTGCGGTACACTCATGGACTACATTTAAGTTAACCAAAGCTGAGTTATGCATAACATCAGCGTCGTGGTCTCCAGTAAAAATATATCCCGCACCACCCATATCAGCCGCAAACTGATACAACTCATCAACGTTAGAATCTATAACTGTCGACACTAACTCCGGGTTTCTTAAATCACCAACAACAAATTCGTCGGCTTCTGTTTTAGAAAACTCGGGATTCTTAAGGTCAACACCAATAACGTAAAAACCTTCTTTTTTTAACCTTTTTACCATATGACTTCCTATGAAACCACCTGCACCTAATACTACTGCTTTTTTCATATATTATTATTTTTTATGAATACCGGAATCGGTTCCATTTTATGTTTATTTTGTGTGTTAAATCTATTGTATATTTTTAACACTTCTTTTTGTCTATCAGTACAAGTGTACCCCACTCGTTCTGTGTACTTCATAGCCCATTCTAACTCATCATATGTTGCACCTAACTGGTCCTCATCCGTTCTATCATCACCCCATAACCCATCAGTAGGACTAGCTTTAATTATATCGTCAATAATACCCAAGTCAATTGCCGACTCTCTAACTTCCGATTTCATTAAATCTGCTATAGGTGATAAGTCAACCCCCCCATCTCCGTACTTGGTAAAAAATCCTACTCCAAAGTCTTCTACTTTATTTCCTGTACCTACAACTAAACCTGAATTAGTTTGTGCTATCTGGTATAATGTGGTCATTCTTAATCTAGCTCTAGAATTTGCTAATGCAAGTTTATTTTCGTTATCCGCAAACATCATTGCAAAAGTATCATATACATGAGATAAATTTAGTTCCACACTAGAAACATTATTATATTTACTCTTTAACCATTTGATGTGTTTGTGAGCTCTATCTAATTCTGATTTATGTTGGTGAATTGGCATTGAAACAACAATCGTTTTAATTCCCGTCTCCGCACATAATGTAGAGACCAACGCAGAATCAATACCACCAGACACACCAACCACAAATGTATGAAGGTTACTATTTTCTATATAGTTTTTAAGCCAGTGTATGATGGATTTTTGAATTTTCATATTATTTACTTTTAAATTTAACCATAGTGTGCCAACCTAAACGTCTTTCTAAAAATCTGATTACTGAGTTTGGTAAATACCTAAATAATATAGTTTTTTTGTATTTATGATTTATATATTCTTCTATATCGTATTGAAATATGTGGTCCTTAAAGATATCAATCACTGTAAAATCCTCTAGTAATTTAACAAGTTCTTTTTTTGTGTATGTATACGCTACCGGACAATTTAACTGAGCTTCTGCAAAATACTCGATAGTCTTCTTTATATTAAAATTAAATTTATATCCATGTTTTAAATAAAAGTATAATGTTTTATAAGACAGGCGGGCGTACATCATGATACGAACTTCCGTATCTTTTTTCATATACTTTTTTATTTCATTTAATGAGTTTTCCGGTGACGGTGTATGGTGAAGTACACCAAAACTGTAGATTAAGTCATAGTCCTCAACCGGAACAACTTTAGATAGTTCTTCAGAATTGGCCTTATAAAAGTTCGCTTTAAGACCATACACACCAAACCTACGTTTACAAAGGTCTAAAGATGTGTCGGAAAGTTCAACACAGGTTAAATCTGCCCCAGCCTTTACAAAATTTATAGAATCAGTACCAATACCACACCCTATTTCTAATACTTTCTTACCCTTCCACTTACTAAATTCCGCAAATACAGGGATATGGGGCTCAACGAAATACTTTCTAGACTCAACCTCATTAAAATACTCTTTAGTGCCTATACTCTTTTTAGAGTGACGTATATTGCAGGGACGAGCATCCCAAAATTCTTCCACCTCACTTATTGGTACTTTCATTTATTATTCATCTTTAAATTATTAATACTATTTTTAAATTCTAGTCCAGATTCTTTTAATTCTTTTATTACGGAATCTCTTTCATCAACCACAACATTGTACCCTAATTTTTGTAAGGATAAAGCAAATTTTAATTGTTGCGATTCCTCTAACATTGTACTTTGTGGTTTGTAGGTGACATAATCAAAGACTACTGGAACATCTTTATCTGGGTTAGTCCTTACAAATTCTTCTACTTGGTAGGTTAGGTGTAGTTCGTTCATTTTGTCGGTAGCTTTAGATATTTGTGCGTCGATACCATTTTCTTCCGCGAAAATATGTAAAGCTCTGTTATCCCTAGGAAAACAAGGACCACCATAACCATACCCCCACATTAAATACTTACCACCAATCCTACTATCAGAACCAATAGCTTCTAATATTTTATTGGTACTACCACCAACCTTGTTAGATATGTCCCCAACCATATTAGCGAATGATATTTTAGTTGTTAGGAAACAATTTAAAGATAATTTAGTTATTTCCGCACTAATTCTATCCATCTTACATATTCTAGGATTTGAGATACAGTGGTCGATATATATATTTTCAATAACATTTCCGATAGTTGGGTTTGCCTCACCAATTAATACAGTATCAGCATTAACTTGGTCCTTTAATATAGTTCCTTGTGCTATAAATTCTGGGTTATAACTAACTGTGTAATTGTACGGTTTTAAATCTTTTTGTAATTCGTCACAATAACCAGGGAAGGTGGTGCAATTAATAACCAGGTGTTTGGTGGTTTTTTGTATACCCAAAGAAATCAAATCCATTTTTACCGACTCAATATGTTTATGGTCGTATTTTCCGTTAGGTAATGATGGTGTGTGTACTATAACAAAAATTACATTGTTATGCATTATTTTTTTTAATTCGTTATGTAAATATAAATTTTTAGAATTTTTTAATAGTTCGTTTACCCCAGGTTCGTCAGAGTAAAAAGTTTTATTTTTTAAGCTGGCCAAATAATCTTTGTTTATATCATAACCATCTACCCTGTAATTAACCTTATCCAGGTTAAGTGCAAAACATAAACCTAATTTACCCATCCCTATAACTGATACACCTTTCATATATTATTATTTATGTCTAAAATATAATTAATTTATTTTAAATATCTACCATATATTGCATTAAAGTTTGTGCCAGTCATCCGGTATAATGTCACTAGTATTTAAACCAGCACTAGGACCAAACCACATAGTTGGAGCAACAACCTCTTTTCCCACAAACCTATTTAGGTACGCACCCCACCAACTAAAGGATGAGTTAACAATAATATTTTTTTTACATAACGACATTAACCATAGGTCTTCTATGTCAGAATTACCCTCAACAAATATCATATTGTTAAAAAACATATTATCTTTACACCAGGCTATGTCATCTGAAAATACAAAAATATTGTCGTAACCCCCTAAAATCTCTAAAGCATTCTTATAATACTCTATATTCTGTACTGGGTGAAAATCAGAACGTAAAGCATCCGTTCTTCTAATATGCATAGATACGGTATTTGTGTTAATTTGGGGGTACTTATCGGTTAGTTTTTTTATGGTTTTATCGTTAGGAGAAAATTCACTAATGATTGTATCTTTAGACTCTTTAAAATATTTTTCACTTTGCCAATAACCATGTATAAAATAATTATCGTTAGGCATGTCGTTTGATGAAAAAACCCAACTATCCACAAGAGTGTGTAAATTAGGTAAGGACTCTGGTATATTTAAATTCATAGTTAGGTTAGGAAATTTACTAAGTGTAAACTCCCTATGACCAACACCACTAGCTACCAGTGGGTCCTGTTCACCACCAAAAAATACAGTATCTAAATAAAGTTCTGTGTTGTTTAATAAAGATATATTTTTTGCGTAGGCGTATTGGAACATTTGGTTACCTAAACCACCTATAATTTTAGAGACAATCATAATGTTAATTTTTTAAAGATTTTTTTATATATGAGTCGAACAATACGGACAAATCTAATTTTTTATAATCCATATCTAGAGCTTTTTTGTATAGATGGTCACTAGAAAGTAATAACTCTTCGGTCACCTCAGAAAAATCATCAACGAACAGAACCGGATAACCCTTAAATATAAATTCCAAATACTCACATCTTTTTACTATGGGAACTCTTTTCATATAAAACAATTCCCAGTTTCTATGACAATCACAATCTATAGCGTTACCTATTGGGGATATCATAAATTTATGGTTTTTTAACTCCATTAGGTACGTTTCATAATCTAAACCACCAAGCGTTACAGTAGCCCAATCATAATTTTTAAATACATCGTGGATATCACCTCTAGCAGAAAAATTATTACTAACAGTATGGTTTAGATATAGTAGTTTTTCTGGGGATACCTCAACATCAATCAAATTTAACATGATTTCATTTTTCTTAGTATCATGTGGTCCCATCGCTCTTTTTAGTCCGTATGGTATTGGGTGAACCTTGCCACCAAAAGATATGGCATTTGCCGCAAAAATAGATAAAACATTATTAGGTATCTTATCAAAAATAAAATCATCTATAGGGGTATCCTCAAAACCAGTAAAGATTATAAAATTCATGTCAGGTAATTTTGAACAAAGAGATAACAAATCATTCTTAGATAGTAGGCCCTCAACGTAAGGTCGGTCACTCTCTTTTAAGAATTGAATATCTCTATTATACAATCTTATATTGTCTATAAATAAAGTCATATATCCTTTATTTGAAAGTTTTACCAGTTCGTATTTCTTTATAAATTCTTTGTTGGTGATATTGGCCTCTTTCATAAACCCACCAGTAATGTTATTAATAATACTTGATTGGTCCCCGAAAGTGTAATCACACATATTAGCTAAATTGGTGGATTCTAGTAGTACCATTATTTAAAATTACTATCCTGCAAGTCTTTTATGTTTATAAAAACAACCCCCATATCTATTAAATCCTGATTATTTCTTTTTATGTCTTCAAAAAAGTTCCAAGCCATAACAATTATAATTTTAGGTAGGTTATCCACACAATACTCTTTATTACGTATAGGTATGTTAACACCAGGAATAAACTTACCATGTTTCATACTATTATCTTCCACAATATAATCGATATCATTGTGGTCCACCTCAAAATAATTTAAAAATGTGGTTGCTTTAGCTGGAGAACCATAACCAACAAGAGTGCCATACTTTGATTTTAAATAACTAATGTTTTTATTAACGTTATCTTTAAGTTCGGATATTTTATCACCAAAAGATTGGTAAGTGGCAAAATCCGTCAATCCAAAGTTATCTTCATTGATTATAAACTTACCAACACTAGAGTCAACCATACCAGGATTTCGTTTAATAAAAACACGAATTGAACCACCATGAGTGTCTATTTGTTTTACTTTGTATAGGGTAAAACCTAAACCGTTAAAAAAGTTATTTAGTGAAGTCACACTCCAGTAATTTACATGTTCGTGATAAATATTGTCAAAGGTTAAATCCGTCATTGTGTTAAGTAAGTATTGTACTTCTATCACAAATGAACCATCATTATTTAACACTCTAAAAGCATCTTTTGTTATATTCACTAATTTGTCAGAATGAGCGAAGATATTAGAAGCTGTAACAAGTCTAGCTTTTCCATATTCACTAATAATGGAATCTACAGTGTCTGAGTTAAAATAACTATTTATGGTCTTTACCCCACTATCGTTAGCTAATTTAGCTATATTAACAGCTGGCTCAACACCAAGTACGGGAATACCATTTTTTTGTAATGGTTTAAGGGCTATACCATCATTACTACCTATATCAATCACTAAAGTTCTATCGTTTAACCCAAACTCTACCATATATTCCTTAGAAACATCTTCGAAATGTTTTCTAAATGATTTTGCTGTTGAGGATACATATAGGTAATTGTCGAACATTTTTTGTGGTGGGACACTAACAGATAATTGGCAGTTATGACATTTAGGACAATAATTTACCTCTAAAGGGTACTTTTCAGAATCTTCGGTAGAAGACTCTTTTAAATTATTTGCTAAAGGCGAATTACCTAAAGAAATAACACGCATTAAATCCGTATAACCACAACCCCTACAATCAGTTCTATAACTCTCAAGGAGTCTAACTCTAGTTTGTTCGTCAACTAATACATAAGGCATTGTGTGGGTTGTACCATAATTCTCATGTTCTCTTTCACCCCTAACAAGATTTAAGAAAATAGAATCTTTAGTGAAAACCATTGTGTGAGCTACATTTGGTTTTATTATTGCAATATCACCTTCATTTATTACTTTAGTTTCTATTGGTGCATTTGGTATTGACAGGTCTTTAATAACACTAATATATTGACCCTTAATTAATAGACATTTTTGTTCTTGGATTGGGTGGTAGTGGTTAGCTCTAACGGTGCCTATTTTTGATTCTATATAACCTATTAAATTAATTGGTTCGGTTAACTCATAATTACGTATGATACCCCTATCGTCAATATATTCGTTACCCCCTTTATCTAGGTACTCCAAGTCCTCCGACATATTCTTAGATGACCAATTATTAATCATTTCTTCTAAACATTGTTCTAAATCATATCTAAACTTAAAACCAGTTGATAGTAGTTTCTTATTTGAAATGGTGTAACCCAAATTTGGTATTTCGTCATCAGTATCTATAAGTGTTAATTTAGGGTTAATTTTTTTACATAGTTCAGCAACCCCTCGAACGGTTATAGTTTCTTTAGATAAGTGAAAAGTTTCTCTATTAATCTCATCATTTTCCGCCATAAACTTCATACACCTAGAAACGTCCATCAAAGGAACCAAACTTTTTAATTGTATGCCACCAGAAAATAAACTTATAGTACCATTCTGAGATGCTATTTTAGAGAATAGATTTGGCATGATACCCATTCTCATAGTGTCTGTTGAATAACCATAAACAGAGGCCAATCTTAATACAACATAATTAAGGTTAGAATTATCTAAATCTTTTTCTGACTGTGCTTTTCCTTTTGCATAAGTTAATACTGGACAAGTTGGTTCTGATTCTGGTATATCAGTTTTTGTTTCCTTAAAACCTTCGTATACGACATGGGTTGAGGGAAATATAATCCTAGCGTTTTTATTAGCGTATTTTATAACATTTTTTGTGCCGTCTATTCCTATCTGTTTTACTTGGTTATCGTGTTCTTTATTAGATTGTGTTTTAACATACGCAACATCAGTAATGCCAGCTAAATGTATTATAGCGTCCGCATTCCCCAATTCCCTAGATAAAACAGTCTCATCCAGGATTGATGATTGTATAAAGTTTATGCCCCAGTCTCTAAGTTGTTTAACCCTTTCAGACACAAACCTATTATCTATTACTGTTATTTCTTTAAATCTAGCTTCACCAGAATAAAGCTTACATAGTTCGGTACCGATATACCCCAAACCACCAGTTATTACTATTTTTTCCATTGTTTTTTTTTTATTTTCCATAATTAGGGTATATACTATTTGAACCATAATGCCTATGAAAGGCAAAAGGCTTTATTCCTTGTATTTCAGGTATCATGGCTTCGTGAGAAAAATACTTGGCCACATTAATATCAGCAAAATTACACCCATTCTCTATATATCTGTGTCTATAATTTACACAAATATAACCATCTTCATTGTAATATCCGTGAAAGGACTTCCACTCCAGATTTAATTTTATAGGTAAATCTAATAGTTTTTTACTCCTTAAAGAAACACTATTACCAACCCTAATTAAGTCACCATTAATATCTCTATATGAAAAATCATCGTTTGGTAGGGACCAAGGAGCCCCAATATAATCATATTTTAAAAACTCGTCCCTCCAAGAATCAGGATTTACTATAAAACCGTCATCATGTACTAAAATACAAAATTCGGTTTCGATATGTTTTGGCAATTCGTATATAGCGGCATAGTTCCACTCATCTACATTAGACATTTTGGGACAAAATTCATGAGTTATAAAATCCGGTAAATTATCTGGTTTTTCATGAGACACTAACTTCACAGAACCAAAATTAATGCCCCCACAACTATATTCTAAAGCTTTTATAGATTTATCTAACTTAATAGAACTTAGGATTACTAAGGTTACATTTTCTAAATTAAGCATATTTTAATTTTAACATATTAAATTCTTTATCCTTTAGTGATTGTGGGATTGTGTCGGTTAACCTCTCCCCCCAAGTTCTATTAACAACAGTTATTTCTTCCAGTATAGAAGGTTCACCATGTAAATCAAACATACGTTTATAGTAATCTACATCCATCAACCAATTTAACCCCTCGTCAAATAAAAGTAAATTTTTATTTTTAATGGTCATGCCACTTGGACATCCCATAGTGTTGTTACCGGTCCACATCAGATTATTCCAGTATGGGTTATAAAGTCTATAGTAAGACTTACCATCATTACTGTGATAGAATTTAGTCATCAACCAAGTAATGTTAGGTTGTGAAATAAGAAAATCTGATTGTATTTTTAAGGAATTTTCGTCATATAGAAAATCATCCTGAAATAAAACTTTAATCCATTTTCCGGAACATAACTTCATAGCATTGTTTATATTTGGGGAAATAATACCCCTACCTTTTGGATTTCTAAAATATTTTATATTTAATTTATCTGACCACTTAATATAAATGTCTTTTATAGTATCATCTTCACTATGGTCAGATAAAACCACCTCAAAATCTTGAAAGGTCTGGTTATTTAAAATAATTAAACTATGTTCCAAAAACTCAGCACCCCTACCACCGTAACCATAAGTTGGGATTGCGATAGAAAAAAATGGTTTATTTAGAGCAGTATCTAATTTATTAATATTCATTGATAAATTTTTAGGTACGTGTGACGGTGAGTAAGATTTTTTAACTTTTCTAGTTTCCGAGGCTAACTCGTAAATTGTTTTTGTTTCAGTACCGACATTATATAGACCACTTAAATTACCCGTCACCATAGAAATGATAAGTTTTGATATGTTAGGACAATAGTCAAAATTACCAACCTGGTCAATCCAAGCATTATCATAAGGAAAAGGTGTTGGTTTGTGGGTACATCTACACAAAAGATAATTTTTTGAACTTAGCTGAACCAAACCATCGCTTAACAATTTTGTGTAACCGTACCAATTATTACAATGAACTGGTACAGTATTTTCTGTGGCTTCAGAATCAGAATTAGAGTAAAGATAGTCGGTAGAAATATGAACTAACTTAACCTTCCAGGTATTACAAAAATCTATTAGGTTAGATGCCCCTAGATAATTAACATCCCAATGAATATCTCTATTTTTATTATAGGTGTCCGTATTAGCGATACAATTAATTATCACATCATAATCACAATGTTGTATCGAACCAAACTCTACCTTAGTTAGTAGACTGTAGGTTTCTAAATCAGTAATATCAAAACCATCACCCTTTCTAGAAATACAATCCCAGTTGGTTTGTTTAACTATCTCTGAACCAAGTAGCCCATCACCTAATACTAGAACTCTTAATTTTCCCATTTATTCACGAATATACTTTCTATATAATCAAATACTTCCTTTGTGTAATGTGGTGCAGCACCAACAAAAAATACTTTATCTAAAACCTTATTTGCGTTAGGGTAGTCATTTAAATCATCTAGATGTTTATATCCTGGATGCATTAATATGTTACCAGCAAAGTAATTCCTAGTTTGGATTTTATTCTCCTCTAGAAAAGAAATTAGTTTATCTTTTAATACTTTATCTTCACAAATAAACGGTGTACCAAACCAACACGTATCAGCTTTTGGTAACATAGAGACACCCTTAATCCCAGACACATACTTTAGAAAAATAGCCTCAATGGTTTTTTTACTATGTTTTCTATTGGTGTCTATCTCCTCAAACTTTTTTAACTGAACCAAACCAATAGACCCTTGTAGGTCCATAGGTTTTAAATTGTACCCCATATTAGTAAAAACGTATTTATGGTCTATTATCCCATCATAAGAATCCAACCAAGTATCAAATCTTTTACCACAAGTACCACAAGATAGTAAGTTAGCAGACCCAACACAATAACAATCCCTACCCCACCAAGCAAAACTAGTAAATAATTTTTTTAATGGTGCTATGTTAGTACATACAGCACCACCTTCTCCTGTGGATATGTGATGAGCCGGATAAAAAGAAGAAGTCCAAGCTTCATAATACTCACTTAAATGTTTACCGTCCCATTTAGAACCTATACTATCACAACTATCACCTATTAATTTTATATTGTGTTTTTTACACAACTCACTTAAAAAATCCATATCAGGTACATTACCTAATACTGGTGATACAAATATAGCTTTGGTCCTTGAAGTAATCTTCTCCTCTATTTTGGTAACATCAAAGTTCAAGGTGTCATACTCTATATCTACAAATACCGGGGTTAAATTGTTTTGTACTATAACAGAGATAGTAGTTGGAAACCCAACAGGAGAAACTATAATTTCGTCCCCATCAACCCAACCAAAATACTTCTTAAGAGCTGTCATTAAAACTAAATTAGCTGAACTACCCGAGTTTACCATTTGAACATACTTGGCTCCAAATAACTTACCAAATTTACGCTCAAATTTATGGACATTTTCTCCAGCAACAACCCACTTACCTTCTATAAAAGTTTTTATGGCAGCCATAATTTCTTCTTCATCCCAGTAAGGCCCAGAATACAATACTTGGCTTTTACCTGGGACAAATGCTTGATTGTAAAGGTATTTGGGTTTGTTTTCTTTAAGGTACCCTAATAGGGATGGTAATATACTATCTAATTCTTTCATTTTGTAATTTTTTATAGGGTTTTTTACTTCTTATTTTAAATGCATGGTCATTAACCATAGTCATATCTATTTTGTGTTCGTTTATAGGGTTTTCTCCGTTATATACATAATTTATTTCGTCCATAAATCTATAATGTTTTTCCCCGGACATTTCTAACATTGGGTACATAAAACATAAGTCACCACTCCATTGCCAGTAATCCCCATTATCATCTCTCAAATCTTCCTCTTTTATACTCCTCCATAAAAATGCCCTCCAAGTCCTAATATGAGAAGCTGTAAATCTAGAGTTCCTTAAATTGTCAAACCCAGTCTGTTTTTGGGAAAATCCTGGTTGGTTATTGGAGTACTTAAAACTACCATTCGCAATCCAAACCTCATCATTTTTATATACTTCATTAATCCTAGTAAAGACATCACTATCAGGTAAGTAATCGTCACCATCTACCTCTATTAAAACTTCATTATCTTTTATGTTCGGGTTATTACGTATTACGGTATCAAAATTACCTGTTTGGTATAGTTTCTTTTCACTTTTTTCCACCAAAACAAACCTACTATCATCTTTTATAAATTCTCTAACAACTTCTACAGAATTATCGGTTGAGTGGTCGTGTGTTATGTAACAGGTAAAATCAGTGTGTTTTTGGTTTTTTATTGTTGTTAAACAACGTTCTATGTAATTTTCCGCGTTATAAAAACCAGTTAATATGACCATAATTTAAATTTTTATGTATTTTTTTATTATTTTTTCTGTGTAACCTTCAGACTTAATTTTATTAATAATTAAAAAATTATTAAATGTGCTATCTGATATTTTAGTCCACCCATCATCTTCATTTTTAACTTTAATTTTTATGATAGGTTCCACATTTAAAATATAGCCAATTTTTTTAGATAAGTCAACTACAGAAATAGGTTCCACACCACCGACACTAATACTTTTACAGGTTGATAAATCTTTACAATATCCTATAAAGTTAACAAGGTCACCGACATCCAGAAGAGCTCTTTTTACGTCCCCATACACATCTATATTGATACCATTTTTTATATTAGTAATTAAATAGTTAATAAGATTATTGTTATTACCACTAACACCAATTAACTGTGGTACCCTAACAATTAGGTAATTTTTTGAATTACCCTTTATTAGGTCTTCCATTTCTTTTTTATGTGCGTAGTATGGATTATGTTTATAATCTATAAGGATGGTACTAAAATATATAAATTTTAGGTTGGGGTACTTGCATAAAAAGTGTGATAGTAAATTTCTTTCCCTAGTAAAGTTAGAAATGTTGTTTTCTTCAGAGTTAGACACCCCAGACGCAAAAATAATGACACTATCATCATTTTCATATTTTTTTGAAAAGGCTTTGGCAATTAACCCACCACCTACAATCACAACTCTAATAGTTTAACCCATTCTGTAATTATTTCATCGTTAGATAGGTTTATTGTGTCATGGTCTGTAGCTTTACTACCATAAAATTTTGTACCAGTAGTTTCACACTCATCTTTAACTAAAGAAGCTACCTCACTATGTGAGGAAAGATAAACAGCTTCTACTTCGTCATATATTTTTTGTTTGTCACTCATGAATCCTCTTTCTATTACATTTTCGTCCACCAAAGGTTTTACAAAATTATTGTAATAGTTTGGGTCTGTAACATTACCAAAAAGCATAACTTTCTTAAACCCATCCCTAAGTGCTTTATGGATGGATACGTGTGTTTGTTTGTTTTCATCTATAGAGCCTATAATCCCCGCAACCCCTTTTGTTTCGGTAGATTTGGGGGTATTTTCTAATACTTCTTTTAGGTTAGGTATGATACTATATTTTCCAGTGTATCCATGATGATAATTTCTTTGTTTTTCATTTAAAAAAACCACCTCGTCCCAATGTTGTGGCATTGAACCTACCTCGAAAACATTTTTTTCATGACAAGATAGTAAAACTTTATCAGCTTGTGGTCTAGAATTTAAAGGTATAAAATGAAAAATCATCTTATCTTTTTTACTCACATTTATTTCATTCATTTTACCAGATTTACATTTATCTAAGTGCCATTCATGTGGTCCATAAAATGTAGTATCATATCCCGCAGCATTTAATGCATTTGTAAGGCTTATAAATGCAAAGGTAGAACCACCACGATTACTCCAACCGGAAACTATTTTTACCATGATAAAACATTTTTATATTTTTTTATCATATCCCCATCTAATCCTTCATCATCATCACTATTAAATTGTGGTGTTGTCGGGTAAAAATGTTTTATGTACTCGACCAACCTATTCTCAGTAGTATGAATCAAATCAAACTTAATGTCTTTTATTTTATACATTTTACCATTTTCAGATGGTATAGGTCCAGCGTTTGAACCAACAACCCATTTACCATCACCTATTTTATATCCTGGTGGTGAGTTAAGAAGGTGATTCGACACACCATTTATATTAAGTATATTTATTAGGTTTGGTGGTAATTGTGAACAAACACTAATGGTATGACCCAGACCCTTAAGATTTAGTAATAAATCCATAGACTTATCATCCAATGTATCACTAACAAAAAGTATGTCAAACTTTTCGTTATTACTAAAGGTCCTTTTAATTTTGATAGGTAAAACATCTTTATATTTTTCTGCAAATAAGACTCTATTTTTTTCCCACTCGTCATTAGTTACACCAATAGATAAGTGGGCAATCCTAATATCAGTACACACACCAATCTTAACACCTGACAAATAATTAGAAAAACAGAACTCAACATCATAAAAGTGAAAACCAGTGACGGACTCATCAAAACTATTAGTAATCCGGCTTTTAGAGACACCAAAAAATAAACCATCTACTAATGCTACTTCAGTTAATTTAATGCCAGTATCTTTAGAATATCTAGTTAACCATTTTTTACCTTCATGTTCGTGATATACAGCCCCATGCATTTTAGAAAAATCGTCCCACCATCTTCCTGTTGATGACATATATCTAGTTCCCGCCACACCTACAATTCCGAATGGTTTGTTCTTTTTAAAATGTTTTAAAATTTTCCTACCCCAGTTTTTGGTCTCAAACTTAATATCATCATGACAAAAAACCACAATATCATTAGTGGATTTTTCTAATCCCATATTGTATACCTCATTTAGTGAGTATTTACCTGGATTCTCATATGGTAAAATTTCTGCATTATGCACACCACATGTTGATTTAATCAGTGCAATAAAATCTTCATTTATTTTTTTCGTACTAAATATTATTGATAGTCCCATTTATTCTATACCTGTTGAACCAAAACCTCCACTACCTCTTTCTGTTTTAGTTAAGTTATC
>TARA_R110000824_G_scaffold208421_1_pt1 | contig 26437 bp, 14 predicted proteins | sample TARA_R110000824 | Tara Oceans TARA_R110000824 (sample SAMEA4397747) | marine metagenome | biome: Polar Biome; feature: [MES] marine water layer (ENVO:01000295) within the mesopelagic zone...; material: water (ENVO:00002006), including particulate matter (ENVO:01000060) such...
TTTTGCCCTTTGATTCCTTGAGGGCCAACAGGTCCACCAGCAGGACCAGCAACGCCTTTAGGTCCGCTAGGTCCACCAAGCCCCTTTTGACCTTTACTTCCTGCGGGGCCAAGAGGGCCAAGGGGACCAAGGGGACCAAGAGGACCAAGGGGACCAAGGGGACCAAGGGGGCCGACAGGACCAGTTGAACCTCCTCCCCCACTTGAAGCTCCCTTATGAATAACTCCTAAATCATCTACTACAATATTATAAGAGGTCTTCGATCCAATCGGATTAACATTATGAAGTCTAATTTGATTTCCGGAGTCAACAGTTAACGCGCTCTCTTTATTTCTCATTAACGAAAAAGCGTTGTCCGTTTCTGTACCTACGTACGCTCTTCCGATCTCCTCGTCTCCAGCAGCGTTATCAAATTGTACGTCCCCATGAATAGCGAAAGAAGCTTGCATCTCTGGGCCCAAAGGCCCAATGCCTAAATTTGAGTCTTGGGAGCTTGGCCCTACAGGACCAATAGCTTCTAATCTATCAATAATAGAATAACCAATAGCGCATCTAGGCCCCTGAACTGAGGTCCCATCTATTACGGCAACAGGAGCGGGATTATCATAATAATAAAAATGCTCCGCCGCACCCATCACTCCCTTCTCACCTTTAGTTACTGCGTCATTAAAAAGGATTTGCCTTGGGTCTCCGAGAACCCCTACTTTACCCACAGGACCCGCTCCCAAAGATTTAAGTTTTCTTCCTGCAGAGTTTACGTCTTCATAAAAAAAGGTTATTTCATTTTTATTATCAGGATTAGGTATATAACATTCGTATTGTTCTAAAATTAATTTTATTTTTCCGAAGTTAGAGTAAACCATTTCCTTCGGTTGCTCTAAGCATCTGATAGTAATTATATCGCCAAGATTGTAAGGCATGTTAAAGGCCTTATATGTAGGATAAAATTCGTCTATTCCTGCGAACCTGTCATCAGAATCGAATTCTTTTTCAGTTTTAGGCCCCCATATTGCTTTCGGGCGTAAAACCGCAAACCTTCTTAAATCCTCCTTTTTTACTATCTTAGCCGCCTCCCCCTTTTCCTTTACCGTGCTACTCTTCTCTTCTGGGTCAGGAATTTCTTCGCAGATAACTAAAGTGGAAAGAGCAAAAATCTCGGAATAAGGAAAGGAGTCGCCATTAATAGCGTAAAAGGGAACTGTCTTGCTCTGACTTTCTGACGGAGTTACCCTGCAAGCGACGCTCCCGCCGCTTTCCGCCGACGCTGAAGCTCCTTTAGTTTGAGAGGTTGACCCCTGACTGCTTAAGCTTCTACTTGTTTGACCAACGACTTGCTGAGTGGGGCAATAATCATGATAAGCAATAACTTTTACGTCTATTGCTGCTGGCGGCTGTGCCGTCGTTTTAATAAAAGTCCCCATTAAAGCTTACCTTACCCCTGTAATTGTAATGCCTGTACTTGCGCCGTTTCCGCTCCACGTTAACTGAGCTACCATGAAAGAGTCATCAAAATAATTATTATTTGATACTTTTACGTCTATTACACTTTGATCTCCGGTAAATGTAACAATATCGCTAGAATATTTAGTTTTTGCAGCATTTATCGCTCCATTGCCGCTAAAGTCATAATATAATATTCCACTTTCCGCGTTCCCGGACCCGCTAAATAAATTAAATGTATTTTCAAAAGTTTTATTATAATTTCCTATTATGGGGACTCCCACAATGCCCTCGGCCATCGTTACCACCGCAAGAGCTCCAGTAGCCATCTTAGCTAATCCCGACGCATTAATTCCATCTCCACTTACTGTGACCGTTGGAGCGCCAGTATAACCTGACCCGCCAGAAGTTAAGGTGAATCCCGTTACTACCCCGCTTCCAGTTAATACCGAGAATTCGGGGTGGATAAAGGTGTCGCATACATATAAATTATTTTTATAACTAGGCGTTCCGTAAGTACCGCTCGGAATAACGTCAAACTGAGGGGCTCCTTGGTAAAATCCGCCATATTTATAAATATTTACGCCCGTAATAAAACCGCTTCCAAGAACTCCGCTTCCTGTAGGAACAGAGCTTATTCTTCCATCTGAAGCAGCGGAATAACCGAAAGTAACCGTTGGGATTCCTGTATACCCAGACCCTCCACTAATCATCCTTACTCCAGCTAACCCAGTGATGCTAGCATAAGGGTAATCAGTTAAAACAGTTCCAGAGCCGCTGCGACTAGGCATTCCTCCCGTAAACGAAACGGGCAGCCCTTCAGAATAACCGCTTCCTGAGCTAGTAAAGTTTACTCCCGAAATTGCTCCACTAATTAATACTCCACTTCCGCTAGGTGGGTTGACTGTCAAACCTGCGCCAGCAGCTACCCTAAAGTTGATATCCGGAAATCCTGTATAATTCAAACCTCCATAGGTAATATCAACTCCTGTGACTCCGTAGTGAACTTGCGCCAAGTCATTCGTTAATTGATGACCAGTTAATATATCTCCGCTCGCTGCTATGCCTCCATGTCCAGTTCCCCCTGCGAATTCAATAAACTTAGGCTCACTTCCCGAACCGTCTACAAAATTTCCTGAATAATATATCTCAAGACCACTTACCTTATACCCCGTAAGCATTGCATACCCTGAAGCGTTCTCCCCCACTCCGCTTCCGCTTATGACTACTCCGGGAGTTTCATAACTGCTTAGCCTAGCTAACTTATAGTCAGCTCCTGCGTCTATAGGGGAGTAGCCCGTTAAGACTTCTTTTATTACGGGTATGCCGGAAGCTGTAACTCCATTTGACCCGGTCCCTCCCGCAAAATTAACTTCGATATTTGTATATTTTACGCCGCCTACGTTTATCATTCCTACGCTTGTTAAATCTACGCCTGTGACTTGCCAGTTAAATCTAGCTTCTCCAGAAGCGAGGTCTGATTCGCTTAAGGGACTTCCGCCAGTAAATTGATAGTTACTTTCAGGGTAATTAAATCCCATCCCCCCTGACACGACGTCAATTCCTGTAACTTTAAAAGCGAATAGCGGGTCAGCCGAGGCTGATATATGAGAAGCTCCCGTTCCCCCTTCAAATATTACAGCTCCAGTACTGTAGTTACTTCCCGATGATAAAACGCTTAGCCCGCTAACGTTACCCGCCGTTATGTGAACTTCTGGAACTCCTGTGTATCCGCTCCCTTGATTTGTTACGTTAATTTCAGTTAAAAATCCATCCTCCACGACTCCAAAGAAATTCGCTCCAGAACCTCCGCCTCCCACTAAAGTAATCTCTGGAGTAGTTAAGTATCCGGTCCCTTGATTGGTGACGCCAATTAAAGCTACAGCATTGTCCGCCACAAGAGATGGAACTGAAGTATAGCCTTGCCCCGCGTCAATTATTTTAAAGCCCGTTACGATCCCCCCACTTAAGAGTCCGCTTACTCTAGCATCGCTTCCTCCTCCTCCCGTAATACGTAAAATGGGATCATTGACGTAGCCGCTTCCGCCTGAAGAAATATTTACTCCAGTTATCATCCCGGAAAAATTTCCAGTAGTACCGCTTACATATTCTAAAGATGTATAAGAGGTCGAGCCGGGGAGAAAATATTTTCCGCTTCCGCTTATTACGGTTCCCAGAAAGCTTCCTGTTTTTTGCGCGTAATAATTTCCTCCGCTTATAATTCCTGTGCCGCTTGGTAAAGTTTGAAAGCTAGCGACCGAAGTCTTAGATAAACCAAACTCCTCCCATTTGTAATACCCAAACCCTGAAATTTGAGTAGACGCAAAAGCTTGACCAAAGCTAGTCTCGAAATTAAAATCTAAATTATACTGTACGCCATTATCTCCGGATACGCCTGATAAAACGATATCTCCGTCGCCTGATATCGTAGTAGGGAGGCTTACGATTGAAAAGTTTCCCGTAAAACTAGGGTCACTAAGTTGACCAGTGTATATGTCTATAGACGCTCCTGACCCAGTATTTACAATCTTCCCCGTGATCAAGTCTCCTTCGGTAAAGTTATCGGGAACTCCCGTTATAGCTATCCCATCTAAACCGCTAGCGGTCATAACGATACCCATGTCTAAGCTGCACCCCGTGCTGTCTGTAAAAAATCTTTGAGCCTTAAAGTCCACCTTTTCCCCACTTAGGCGAACAGGAATTTCATTTATGTAATAGTCGTAAAACCCTTTATTGATATCTCCCGACAAAGTAAAAACTTCATTTGGAGTGTAAGAAGATACATACTTAGATTCGGGATCGATTATCTTCCCGCTCTGAAAGTCAAATTTAAATTGCTGCCCATTTCCCGAGAAGCCAAATAGACCGACTCCGGTGGAATTGTCGATAGAAAAACTAGCGTCAAACGCATAATTATCGCGCTCGCTTATCTTCCTAAAATTTTTACCATCTAATAACATATTATCCTACAAACATACTATACTTAGCTCTTGGCTGGACTTGATTCATAATTACATCTTGCTTAGGTAGCCTCAATAAACCACTTCCCCATGATATACGCGCCGTTGAGCCAGTCTCATTTATACTCACGTCTAGAGATTGAAGACCCATGCGGACGTTTATATAACTCCAAAGCTCTCCAAAATTCATACTTCCTAATGATACCGACAGAGTAACTTTAGGTAAATGACTTCCTAAATTATTTAAGACCTGCATAAAGGCATGATATTCAGACAGACTTACCATTCGTTCGCCGCTCACATGACCTGATGGAAAAGGAGCGCCAGCAGCCGCATCCCAAAGAGGAGGAATCGTCACATTAATCACTTGCCCCCCTTGATTATTCGTAGGAAAACCGTCAAGACTTTGGGTAGCTTCTATAGGGATAACCTTAACGCTTCCTACATTTCCTACTAAGTTGCGGCGAACCCTATTACCTGCGGCATCGTGAACGTATTCGAAATCATTAATAATCTCTTGAACTTTATTGCTCCAAGAGGTTCGACTCATATCCTCAACGTAATTGGCTTGATATAGATTATTACCAGCGGCATCCCCGTCCGTATCCTTATCCGTCATTCCGTACGGGAGCACCACTTTCAAGCTACTGGTAAATTCATCATACTGCTTTTGAAAAGTTCCGTCCGGTTGTAATACTGTAATTTCTAATGGGTCGGGCTGAAATTCAAAAGTAAACCCTAGACTGGTAGAGCTTAGTATTCCATCGGTAAAAGCAATATTTTTTGAATCATAAATTTTTGCGCTGTCTTTAATGACTGGCGGAGTATTTACCGTTGAGCAATCACAAACCGCTTTTGTTAAATCTTCTTGCAGTTCGCATATCGCCGTTGCAGAGCAATCAGCCTCCTTAGGCTTGCTTGTTACCGATTTGTTAACGATAGTATTTTCTGCCTCTGAATCGTTACTCATGGGAGTAAGAGCGCTTATAGAAAGTAATTCGCGAAGACGAGGTATTTTTGGAGTAATCATTATCGTAGGGACAGCGCCTTGCGCCCCCTCAATAGTCTCCCGTATTCTATCTGGAGTATTAGCAAAGCTAGCAAGCATACGAGTCTTAATCAATCCTTCTACAGGCTGATAACGAGGCATGTATTTAGCAACAAGACTTTCCTTGGTGTTGGGATTAGTCAATTGGCATTGGAAATCTGCCTCAGTAACATTGTATGAGCCCTCGCTTCTATCTAATATTCTTACGTACTCCGAAAATTCGAGCCGAGCTCCGCCCGCATCGCCTTCGGGCGTTCCCCTAACTAAATAAGGAGGGGCTGTAGTCCAAATATCTTCCCCTAAAGGACCGCGTAATAAATCATTAAAAGGCAAGCCTCCGGGCGTATCATTAGTAAGCTGAAATCTCTTCGCCTCAAACTTAGAGGTAGCCATTTCGTTCGTGCTTCTGTCAGAAAGAGTTTGCTGCGCGGGCTGACAGACTTTCTTTTTATTTTCCTCTTCGTATTGGGAATAATAAAACGCAGCGTCCGGCGAAAATGAAGTTTTGTTTTGAAACCGGAAAGGGAGCCCTTCAGGGCAAAAGGTAACGTCTCGCCCTAGAACGGAACTCATAAAATATTTACCAAAAGAGTCTGCAACTGCAGATTCCCATTTTATATAAGCGTCTTCCATCTCTTCTTGATAACTGCCAAAATTCATATCAAAATCAGCATTCGCTATATTTTTTAAAGACGCTCCCGCTCCCGCTATGTAATCTATCATGTCAAGATAGGAGTCGGTATTGAGACACGTATCAACGATTTGTTTTTTTAAATTGTCGGGAACCTTATAAATCGGAGTAAAACCTAATGGAGCGTATGAACCAATTTGCAAAAGATAAAGAGTTCTTAGCTCTGGAGAGAACTTAGCTAAAGTGCAGGATATTATAAACTCTTCATACGTTCTGCCGTCTAAGTAATCTAAGCTAAACATTTCTTCTGGCCCAATATGCTGAAGGTACGTTCTATAATAAGTGGTCTTCTCAGTACTCTTGGGCGACGACGGCTTTTTATATGCTGTGACTGGATATTGCTTGTAAGTATCCTTGATAGAGACTTCGTAATCTATAGACTCCACTAAAGCTTTCGAGCTTGTGCTTTTAATGCTTCGAGCCACGTTGTTTATGGTCTGAATATTTAAAACAGACTGAGGGCTATTGTTACCTGCTTCTGATACCGTAGGCGGGTATGCCCCAAAAGAATCGTAAACCCACGTTATTCCAAAGTCCCCACACCAGCTACTTAACACCTCTCTTAAAGTTCCAACATGAGTCGCCCTATATTCCGGCTTTCTATCTGCTATGCGTATATTAATCCCCATGTTCGCTGCTGCTCGAATCAGTTCGCTAAAATTATAATCTACGTCTTTTAGCACGCAGTCACTTGAAGCGTACTGTTCGGCTCCCACTATCATGAATCCGCCTTGCTTACTATTCCCGATGGGAATATTTCTAGACATATCGATGTTACGCTTTGTTAAATCTCCGTAATCTGGATCAGTTGGGCTAACTGTCACCAATTTTGGTAAATTATCAGGAGGAGCGGCAAAGGGGTCGCAAGGAGGGCATAATATGGGAATATCAAATCCCATTCGAGTTTTTAATATGTTTTGCGGTCTATTATTCCCGTCATGCCTATGCAAGAGGCCCACGTAAACTCTATCTAAAATATGAGACCCATCTATAAAATTTAATTGAAATGTCTTCCCATCGCTTCCGTAGCTTTCTTTAGCTGAAATAAGATATACCGTCATTTCGAACTTTGTACTTGCTCCTCCTGTATTACCCCCAATCGCTAAGGTAATAGGCCTTAAATAACTGAGGTATTTAACCTCTTGAGTTACGGGGTTTACCTCTGTAAGCTCGGGCGGGTAAATTCCGTTTTCATTAACGATATTCATTGAGCACGTAGTTTGCCCCTCTCCGATTCCGAAGCTCATTTCAAAGCCATATATTAGACAACCAAATATAGTGCCTTGCGTAACTGCGGCTCCCCCAATGGAAACTTTAATATCTTGAACTGGTACAAAAGCCATAATTAAACCTTATTCCTTACCCTATTTTACACTTAAACGTTAAAAAAGCCCGTTCCATTATTAAATATTAAATCAGTAAATCCTGTTAAATATTTATTAGAATTTAATAAACTATAAGTAGACGTTTTCGTGTAATCCACTCCCTCTTTTTGCCTTAATCCATTTAACCAGACCTGCTCGTTTACAAGCCTAAAATTAAAATTAATAAATTGAGACGCTAGCCCAGTAGCCCTATTACCAGAGAGATATGTCGCGGCCTCTGAATGAATCGGGGAAAAGAAGTAGGTTCCGCTAGCCGAAGAAGAAGCGTCTACTTCTATCGCGCTCGCCGTGCCGGACCACGCAAGCCCAGAAATTAGTTTTGATCCATCAAGATACGCGTCTTTATTAAAAAACTTGCTATCTGTTAAGGAAATAATTCCAGCTCCGCCAGTGAAAGGAGTGGCGACCTGTTGACCATTAATGAAGTCGTATATACCCGTATTGTTAATTCCAAAATTACCGCTAAAAGTTATTAAATAATCATTAAAACCAAAACCACTCCCAGAATACACCGCTTCCCCATCCATGTAAGTGTTTACATTCTGACCAGAGTAACCAGTTAAAGTTATAAAAGTATTATTATCAAAATTATAAATTAATTCGTTATTTAATACCTCCGTTCTTGTTCCCGTAGAGCCTGTGGGGTAAGAGTAAACTTCGTACTGAAGAGAAGTGTCAACTTTTTTGTTAAAAATCAAACAATTATCAGCAAATTTATTAGCATAATTAAAATCAAAATCATTATAAGGATCAATGCCCGAAATTCCCGTTCCTGAAACCGTGAGTCCTCCCGTGAGATAGTTCACTGTTATGCCAGTAAGGAGTCCGGTGATTCCTGAATTTTGATAAACAGGAACTCCATTGATGGTGTCTACTAAAACGCTACTAAAACCTGTTACCCCTGTCCCCGTTACTCCGGTGTAGTTTAGCTGGGTTCCAGTAACTTCATTTTGATAAGTAACTACGTCTACATTATATCCTGACTCAAGCCCAGTAGTGAAAAAGGAATCTGCAATTATGTTTTTAGCGCCAGCAGCGTAGCCGCCTTTAGTGATTAAAATGTCATCTACATATCCGCTAAATCCTGTATATCCGCCGTACATCGTAGGCATCCCCCCGACAAACCAATTAGTGGAATTAACCGCTCCCGAAACATCGAAAGATTCTAAATTATTTTTATCATTAATAAAGTCATGATAAATTACCTCTAGCGAGGCTCCGTCTTTAGAAACTGATACTAAATTATTAAAATTGCTTAACTCCTCCGAGTGAGTGTGGGTTTGCCGATTACCGCTCGAATTTATAAAGTCTACATACACTCGATTACTTCCGTTCAAGCCTATGTTTACTCCCGACGTATCATTGGGGGTAGACATTGTAGAGGCCAGCACTGATGATGTAACACCTGAAGGGGGTGTATTTTGTAAAAAATTTATAAATATTGCCCAATCCTCAATGGCGATGCCCGTTCCCACTTGGAGTCTATCGCTATAATCAAAATATCCTGAGCCTGTCGGATTGGTGGCAGTTGGGTTGGACGTAGAACCTACTGAGATTGCGGGGTGCAAATTGACGTCAATTTTTGAACTATCCCCACCTACAAAATGGTCCCCGCTCGTATAGAGGTCATTAAATACGATATTTCCAGACGGGTTACTAAAAGAATAAAAAGCAACAAGATTTCCTGTTTCCAAGAAATTCTTTTCAAAAGTCTTAATTAATATTCCGCTATTTAACATTTTTAATTTACCCTTATGTTAGCATAACTACGGTAAGGAATAAACTCCTCATTTACTGCGGTGAATTGATTGTAAGTATGATTAAAGCCTATGGAGTAGTACGGGATACCTACTTCGTCCGCGCTCTCAGCAGTCACAAAGGCGGAAGGAGCAATGTAAAAATTTTTAATTGAATCTATATAATTTTTTATTTCAGTTCTGTAATCTGCGTTTTCTGCGTACGCGCTGAAGTTGCCTCCAATAGTAATTTCTTCACGAGTTCGGGTATTTAAGTCGTAGACTTGATATAACCCGTCCCTATTGGCGCTAGCCTTGGCGGAGTATTGAGCTAAAGAAGGCTTAACGCTCAGGTTAAAACTCCCCTCTTTAAACCCAGTCTTCTTGTCTTTATCTGAAAATGTTGCAGAAACATTTATCTCTCCCAGAGTGTAATTATCAGTGACGCTTATTGATTCTGGACCAGCGTAAAGAGCCCATGTACCTGCGGTCCAGAGCGACGCTGGATAAGAGTAGCAAGTGGAGGCGACAGTTTTTAAATATCCAGTAATTCCGTTTCCATATACAGAAGGGTTATCGTTTATAAAATTATAATAATATCCCGAAACTCTGTCTACTTTATTTTGGATGCCATCTATTTGAGATTTTAAAGAGCCGTTTATGTTAACGGTGGTAATATCGCTTATTAAATCCGTATCTACCGAAGCTTGGTAATCGAAATAAACCCCCGAGAAATCTCCGGAGCTTGATAAGTATGGAACACCGCCCAAGCCCGTTCCTGTTTGCGAAGAGAAAACTTCGTAGACCCTATCGTTATTAAAGCTGGCTTTAACTGATATGGTTTTACTATTTAAGTTTTCGTCTACGCTGTAAGAGAGTGCTCCACTATTTAGGCCGGTTATATGAGTGGCTCCAGTGGCGATGGAATACAAGGTGGAAACTGAAGGTGTCTTAATTCGCAAGTTACTGTCAGTTATATCCTTGCTGCCTTGTACTTGATAATTTACCCCTACCGTTAAGAAATCTTCCGCAGCTCCAGAGCTTAAGTCAGCGCTAAAGACGGATGTAACGCCAGCAATGGAGCTAATATCCATTATAGCTCCGGTTTGAATGGAGTACGATTCATCGACACCATAAGTAGAAGCTACGCGGTCGATGCTAACGCCAGAGCTTTTTAGGACTAAATTGGATGTACTTATTCCTCCTATAAATACGGGAGTAATATCAGTAAAGGTCGTAGTGCCTTGGAGAGATTGAACAAAATTTTTAGCATTAGTAATAGCTTGATTAGAAGAGCCAGAAAAGCCTCTAGCTGAAACTTTATGACTTATACTAATTAGGCTATCATCGCCCTCAGAATAGCTCCACTCATTTACGGGGTCCAACACTCCAAATGTTCCATTAAAATTAGAGCTTTCATAGCACTCTATTTCAATGCTATAAGACGCCGCCCCTATGTTTGAAGCGTCAAACGAAACCCCCCTAACTACGCAGCCGCTGAAAGTTAAAATATCGGAGCCGCCCTCCGCGACGGTAAGAGTTTTGAAATCTGATGCAAACGCAGTTAGTATAGCTTGACGTTGCGTGTCAATTTCTGAATACGTTCCGGCGACCTGACCCGCTAATGATATCTTCGTTGCTTGACACCACTTCTCCGCGAAATAAACCATTTCCTGACTACGCGAAAGGTAAGGCACGGGATAAGTATTTTCCGCGCCGTCAAAAGTGAAGCTTCCGTAGCTAATTGTTACTGGAGTGGACATTTATAGAATTTTCCTTAAGTCAGGAGGCTGGCGAGTACCTACAAAGGTCAAAGTAGCTTGCCCATTTAATGTATTAGAAGAGTCGAAGCTAAAACTTAAATCCGTAACAAAGACTTGAGTGTTATCTATAGTCGTAAAGCTTGGGTTGTCTTGCATAAACCTTAACCCTTCCAACAGAATATCATTAAACAGCTCTTGCGCGGCGGGTTTAAAATTTCGATAACTTGTAATATTATTGCTTCCGGCTTGGTCTCTCCTCATCATGCTATCTGCCGAAACGCTTCGAGTAGAAAGAGAGGTCTGTCCGGGGAAATGAGGTAAGGCAATATTATTAGGCTGATTAGGGAAAAGTAAAATTTTAGTATTTACTACTCCCATCGTGTCGTTGGATTTAATTTTCTTTCTAGAGAAGGTTCCGGCCTCAAGTATCTCAATGTCATCTGAAAAACCATAAGTATACTCAATTTTTTTACCGCCTAAATTCGATCCACGGATTGGTTCATGGACCATTCCGTTGAAATTAACTGACGCTTTTACTTTTCTTAAAGTGCCCGTCTGTCGATTTCTAGTATAAAAATTTGCACACCTGCTCTTGACGCTTGCTATGCTGGGTAAATGCGTCAAAGAATTTGTAATGTTAGGAGGATCGCCTTTCCAGACGTGCGGCCTTGAAATGCTTCCCTTCTCTGAAACTGAGCAAATATTCCCATCTTTTGAGAAGTCTATAGTCCTCTCGGTTATAGTAGAAATACTTTCGATATTTTTATTATCGGTAAATTCAGCGGTATAAGACACAGTCCCATTATTAGCGTTAATATTTTTAGTAGTGGAAAGACTTTGATTATACAAGGTACTACTATTAGCTCCGAGCCACGGTAAGCTTGGGGTAACGAGATAAGACTTGTAAGCTGTGTAGGCAGTAGAGCAACGAGAAAAAGAATTTCCAATTTCGGTATCCGCTCCAGCTTTAGCGCGGGCGATCATAGTGCTTTGGTCGTTAGCTCTACCTTGAATCTCTCCATTTTCTGTTACTTTAATTATTCCGTTATCCCCCATTTCAAAATTATTTGTAATTTGAGCTGAATAGGTAGTTCCGTCAGTTTTAAAAATAGAAAATCTTTTCTGATAGCTAGCTGTTCCGTTTTCTAAATCGTAAGTTTCATTATAATATTTCTTTGCTACGCTATCATAGTCATACCCTGCTCCTCCTAATATAAAATTAAAACTTGTTAAGGTCTGAGAAAAAACTGACTCAGCTAAAGTTTTAGCAGCGCTAATCGGATTTATAATCTCCGTACCCCCTGCTCCGTCAGGTTGAAGGCCGGAAATGTATTTCAGGCTTAAGTCGTGAGAAAACTCGTAAGTGTCATCCTCTCCACGGGAAGCCGAAAAGCTTTCGGTGAAATCTTCTATAAAATTAGTATTGGGAATGGAAAGGTTATCAGTCGCAGCATTCAAGGCTGCTATGTCACCGCTATCATATACTTCTAAAGAAGCGCTATATTTTCCCATTAATATCTGGTTATCTGTCGCACCCCCTGCGGCAGCAGGAAAATTAACGGAAACTATTTTTCCAGTTCCAAAATTAATACTGTTTACTAAAATCTCTTCAGTGACGGTGGTGGGGCTATTTAATGAACTTACTAATGTGTCAATGGTGCTTTGCGTTTCGGAAACTCCCTCTAGCCCAACGTTAGAACGACTGTCGATAAAACCTTCTATATCTATAGATTTAACCGTACGCAATCGAGCTGTCCTATCCCCTAAAAACTGACTCGATGCGCTTACTCCTAATACTTGTGCGTTAGTAAAGCTAGCCATATCCCTTTAACCTATTATACGTTTTGCGTTGCCATAGATTGACCCGGATTAACGTTAGCCGCCACGTTTCCTCCGTTATTCTGCGGCCTATTATTAGATAATTTAGCAATCACCGCATTTTCAATCTTAGCTATATCTTCTGGAGTTATCAAGTTGCTTACTTCCCCTTGCACTGTTACCACTAATGGGAGTGGGGTGTCGAAACTAATCGTATGGAAGGCGTTTATTCCTTGACCTAACTGCTCTATTAACCCCCCTACATTATCAGCTAAAGCCGCCATTGGGTCGGGGCCCTCTACGGAAGGTACTACCGCCGTATCAATTGTTCCTCCTGCTCCTGCTCCTGCTCCTGCTCCTGCTCCTGCTCCCGCAGAGAGAGTTGGGCTCCCGTTGGTCACCCCGCTCGGAGGTCTTCCGGCAGCATCTAATACCTGAGTCGTACCATTGGGGCCGGGACTCGGGCTTCCGACGTTATTTAATATCTGAGGCTGCCCAGTTACATTACCATTGGCGTCGGTAGGCAGGGTAGCGGCGGTGGGCATCGATTCTGGAGCAGTACCGGCGGGAGCAATGGCTGGATTCACTGCCACTGGCGCGTTGTTAATAGCCGTCTGATTCACGTTTATTGCGTTGGTAAGAGCGGATAGTTCAGCGTTAAAATCAGCTTCTAGTTTTGCTCTGGCTGCTTGAGCTTCCTCTAGCTTTTGCGTCGCTGCGGTCCGTTGATCGGTCGTTACGGCATTAGCTAGCGAATCGGAAGCGTCTTGCACATCTGAATCGGCCTCTCTCAGTTTCTCATCTTTTTCAGCTTGAACCGAAGCCTTTTGTTTCGTAAGACGCGTAAGATTCTGTTGGGATACTATTTTTGAATCATGCGCTCCAAGCTTACCAGTTGCATCTGCTAGAGCCTTGTTCGCCTTCGAGAGCGCGGTTGACAATTTTCTTAGCTCGGCATCAATAACCTGAGTTTCAGCGAAAGCTTTCATCATCTTATCAAGCTCTTCTACATAATTCCCCGTAGTCTTGTTCTTGCTCGCCAACATATTCTTGACAAATTCGCCGTCCCCTATCACATCCTTCCAATCATCCGTCGTAAAACCACCTGCTTCCATTCGAGAAAGACTATTTCCCTCCCCAGTTTCCTGTTGCCCAAGGTCGTAGAACTCTTTCAATTTTTCAGGTGAAAAATTCATTAGATCACTTAGTGAACTAATTTCACCACCTGACCCGGCCATCATGTTTTTAAGCATGGTCTCGAACCCTGCGCTTTCCGCTTGACGCCCCGTTGCACCTCCCGGATCAATACCCGTTAGAAGGTTTTTAGTATCGCCGTTGAACGTGCCCGCTTCAGAATCTATACCTTGCTGGTATAGATAGCTCCGGTCTTGATTGATTTTTCCTTCAGCGGTTTTTTTACTTTCTTTGGCCGCTTCCGATTCAACTTCAGCTTCCTGCCTCGCCTTCAAGGCTTCAGCTTGTCTTATGAGGAGGGTTTGCGTCATAATCGCGTTTTCAACTTCAGCAGTAGCCTCCGCTATTCCTGACGCGTTAAGGGCATTCGTAAAATCTCCTTGTCTTTTTGCAAAAGAGGCTTGTTGGACTCTCAACAACTGCGCGTCTATGTCTTTTATCGCTCCTATATTTTCTGGCATTTGGGTTTTCTTAAATTCAGCAAAAACTTGGTTAGATGATATTTCTGTTGCTCGACCCGCTTGAGCTCTGTAACCTTGCGCTTGTTCTCTAAGTTGTCCCGCTTCTTGCCCTCTGCCCATACCCTGTAGTTCGTCGGCTTGTTGCTCTAGTCTCGTGGCTCTATCATTAAATGTATTTTCAAGAAACGCCGCGTTAGCATCTACCGCTTGGTCTTTCATTCCTTGCGCTCCCGGTCCCATAATATCTACGCCAGCATCCATTGCGCTACGTAATAATTGGATTGAGCCACGACCTTGTTGCATTGAATCCCCTCTTGCTGCTCCGGCCCCAAAACCCTTTAATCCTTTTTCAAAATCTTCCGCCTTCTTCTTTCCTGCTCCCTCTGGGTCCATAAACGTATTTAGACCTCCCAGCGTTTTTATATCTTTTTGTTGTTGGAGCTGCTTCTTTTGCACATCTAACTGTAGCGCGTTAATAGCGAGTTGGGCCCTAGCAGTGAGGTCTGCTTTTTTCATATCTCCCGATTGACTCGTCAAGATCGCTAGAATTGAAGGCTGAAAACCTGCTAGTGCGTTTAACGGCTTACCATTAGCGTCCGTGAGAGCTCCAATGTCTTGCATGAGTTGTGCGTTACTCGTACCGTTGGTGACCGCTGCTTCTTGAAGTTTTCTTATTTCCAATAAAGTCTTAGAGCTAAGACCACCTTCGCCTCCCATTTTTTCAATAGCGTTCACTATATCGGCTCGGGTTTTCGTCTGAATTTTACCTAAATCAGTTAAAAGCTTGTCTGTAGCTCCGAAATTAGCCATTTCAAAACTAGACTGAGCTTTAGCTTCGCCCGTTTGAAAAGGAGCATTTAATGCTCTTAAACCCTTTGCTGCTTCCATCCAAAATTTTCTATTAGCTTTATCTTTTTCGTCCTCAAAAGAAGCACGAGCATTTGTGATAGCAGTCATCGCGGACAGCCAAGAACTTAGCGCCTTCTCATTATTCATGACAGCTTCATTCATGGCGGCGGTATTTGCAGCTTGCCTCGCCATTATCTTAGCCATCGCTTCGGCTTCTTCTCTGGCTCGCGCCGCATCTTCAGCAAAAATTTGTAAAGCGTTCTTAAGGGCCAAGATGTCACCCTCACCTAACCTCAGTAGCATGGAAGAAAGCTCATGCGACGCTCCATAGGTGCTCCTTAAAGCAGCCGATAGCTGCTCGCCAGACATCGTGGTTATATCCATGCCATTAGCTATGTCTTTGGTGAACTTTGTAAAATCTATTGATTTAGCTATATCGCTAGTAAAACCGCCTAAGTCAACTGCGTTCTCATCGTCGCCAAATACTTCAGCAGTCGTCCCCTTTGAGTGTTGAACTCCCGCAATTGCTAGCCCTACAGCTGCGCCAACTGCTGCGCCAACAGCCGTCCCTATTCCCGGAGCAATTGCAGTTCCGATTGTAGCTCCCGCTTTCAGGGCCATACCAGTAGTTATAGTAGATACAACAGCAGCACCTATCACAGCCCCTCCGGCGAATCCGACCCCCGAACCTTGCGGCATCGCCCCATCACTCCCCTCCGGTCTTCTTGTCGCTCCCCACAAATTACCAACACCAGTAGTACTAGTTTGGGCTTTAGCTAATTTAGAAGCGCTATCTCTTCCCCTTTGTTCCCTCGCCATCTCCATTTGAGCTTTAGCTAGCTCTTCTTGCGACTCAGCTAAATTTTTTGAAGATAAAACTTGCCTACGAAGTGCGGGAGGGAGTTCCGATAGCGCTGCTATATAAGCCTTCTGAAATGCTAGGACTTTCTTGGCGTCAGGAGTAGATTTCTTAAGCTCTCCACTTAAATTTGACATTGCCGTCGCTGCGGCCTGAGAAGAAGCATTAAATTTTTCTAACTTTTCTTTCCCTCTCTCGGCAGCTTTTACAAATTTTTGAAGATGATTCGTGCTGAAATACTTTGCTGCGGCATTGAAGGCTCCCGCCGCTGCAATTGCCCCTCCAATTAAAGCACCTGCGGCGCTCGGCATCATAGAGAAAACCATCGCTCCCGTCGCGATCATTGTTGTTGCGGAACCAATAGCTGCGGTAGCTTCTTTACCTGCTCCAGCCATTCCAGCCATTGCGGGGCCTAACATGCTAAGCCCCATCGCGGCCATGCCCGCCCTCTCGGAAGTTTTTCCCATTGTTGCCGCACTCTGGGCCGTTTTCTCCTTAGTCCCCTTTGTAATCGCCTTTTTCGACGAGACTTCAGCCGTCTTGGCAGTCGCTGCCGCGAGTCTTGTTTGCGCTCTTTCAGCTTTTTTGGTTGCGGTTGCTAACTTTCTTTCAGTGGCAACCCTTTTTTCTTCCAATTTTATATATTTTTTCTCTACCGACACCATCGCTCTCGTTGCTGCCGCTCGTCTCTTAGCGGTTTGGCTGCCATCTCTCGAGACTTTCTCAAATTCTTCATACTTCCGTTCGAGTTTCGTGAGGCTTGAGTTATTATTCGAAATCTCCCCTTCCAATGAGCTTATGGAGCCTTTCCATCTGGTTATTCCCGCTTCTGCAGCGGTCGTCTCCGCTGCTAGCGAGCCGAGTTCACGCGCTAAGACGTCATCCGCCGCCGCCGCCTTATTAGCGGAGGTTTCAAAAGACTCAAAAGAGAGTTTAATTTTATCTATGGTAGCGGAAACTGTGGCCGATATGCCACCGGAACCAGCAAAATTCGGAATATAGCCACCCGCCCTCCTTGCCACGTCTTTCAAACCATTAGGCTCATCTTTTGTGTTTGTCACCGCTGTCGGTTTACCGTTCTCGTCGGTGTGAATTCGCATCCGAGAGTAAGGGATTCCCGCTGCATGTTCGCGCCCTATGGATTTGCCCAGTTCGCCAGCAAAATTTGGAATATAGCCTTCCGCTTTACCTTTTTTTTCTATTCCTGCTGCTTCAGAAATAACATTTCTCGCCCTTTTGGAGTTGCTGAATTTACCAGTCATTGATTCGGTATATGACCTGCCTGTAGCATTATATTTTGACTCTACCCACGTTGTATTCGATAAGATTCCCCCTTCTGTGTCTCCAAACATTGCGTTTATGGCCTCTTTCCTCGCAGCAAAATCCTCACTTTTAAAATCCCAAGTTTTCTGACCGCCCTTAGCGTCCTTGTCCATCGATTTATCGTCTTTTATCGCGGCAGTCAAAGCACTCTCAAATATTCTTCCGGCCATTTGCGGATAGGCCGACTTATCGCTAGATATTAACTGTCCTAGCCGGGATTCACTGGGCACTTCATCTGGAGTTTTTCCTAATAATTTATCAGCAATACTTATTGCTGCTTTGCCTAGCGCTTCGTCAGCCATCGCCTTAAAACCTTCTTCACCATCTAAGCCCTTAGCCAACTCTAGCGGTCTAAAGTGCTCTAAACCCATCACATTAACACCGCGCTTCGCTCCCGGAAATCCTTTGGCTTCTAATTGCTTCTTCGAAAGATTAAGGCCTCTCGCCTCATCTGACGTCGGGCTGCCCATGACTGATATAACTCCGTATACTCCTTTGGGTAATTTCGCTGGCGCGTTATTTTTCCCTGAATTTGTGCCTCCCTCACGCTTAACGTTTCGGCCTTCACCTGCGTAATTGGGGATAACCGCAGAGTCTGATCCACCAGCGAAGTTGTGAATTACATCTTCTTCCGTATTTACTATCGCGCCTCTTCTGCCTTTAATCTTTACTCTATCGTCGTAATATCCCTGCACACGCGGCGAGGCTCCTCTCCGCATAGCTTCCCGTCTCTCCATCTCTATTCCGCTTGCATAATTGGGTATATATCCCGAAGCTCTTCTTGGAGCTAAAGCGGTTCCTGCTCCCGAGCCCGTCATCTTCGTCCTGCCCATAAGAGAGCTAGCTATACTTTTAGCTATCGCTTCTTGAGCTAACAGTAGGCGGTTTTCGTCTTTTATGTCTCTTAGAATGCTATTATGTACATCTTCTATCTTAAGTTCGCCTTTGTTAATTTTTTCTAAAAGCGCTGGCTCTTGCTGTAGCGTTTGTAAAACTTTATCTTCGAGTGCGGCTCTTTTTTCGGTAGCCTTGCCCATTTTCAAAATGGTGGACACTGCGTCTCTCGCTTGCTTCGCTAAAAATTGAAACAACCTGAAGAGGCCGACTCCTATCATCAATAAGCCGGGACCGCTTAAAAAGTTTCCCATGCCCGTAAGTATTCCAGAGCCTATCTTGCCCCCCATTGACTCCGCCTCGCCTTCCGGCGGGTCTGACAAGAAAGAGTTTAAAGCTCCAACTATTTTCTCTAAAGCTGGAGCTATTGTCAAATTTCCGTACGACGCAGCTACCTTGGTTAAGTTTTGAACTAAAGCGTTCAACTGCGCTGACATGGTTTTATTAAGCTCTGCATTCCTTTCTGAAGCTTCGTTCGTGGCTCCATTAGCTATATCTAAAGCGTTTCCATAAATAGAATATTCCGCGCTTAAATCCCCAATAGCCGCTTTTAAAACGTTGATTTGAAAAACTCCGCCAACAAGTTCGGCTATTTGAGTTCTTTGAGCATGAGCTAGACCATCATACCCCTTAGCTAAATTGCTTAGAACTTGCATGGCGGGAAGCATTGCCCCCGACGCCTCCCTAGTCTTAACCCCTAACGCCTCTAGAGCCTCTAAAGTTTTAGGCCTTTGCAAGCGAGTAAAAATAGTTTTAAAACTATTACCAATAACTGCGCCGCCACGAGCCGTTCTTTGTTGAGCTGCAGTAACAATCGCTATTAGCTCGTTTAATGAAACTCCAGCTCCTTGAGCGGTACTCGCCACTCGACGCATCGCTTCTGCGATATCCGCACCGCTTACGGCGAAAGCTTGGTCAACTGCAATGATTCTTGAAGTTAAATTCTCCTGCTCTTTAAGGGTTAAATTATAACCATTAATAGCCGCCGTTATAGCGTTAACGGAATCCGCTACAGATAAGCCAGTTAAACGTGATAACACTAAAGCTTCATTTACCCTTTTAAGAGTCTTTTCTAAACCTAAGCCTTGACGTGAAAATTCAGTTGCAGCTTCTGCAGCGGCGTCAAAGCCCATTCCCGCATTTGTCGCGGCGTTGAATAAATCATTCCCAAAGCTCCTTAGGCTTTTTTGACTTGTCCCTAAAACTACATTAATTTCAGTGAGCTTTCTCTCTACGTCGATAGTCGCCTTGACTAATTCACTAAACCCTTTCTGTACGGCAAAAATTGCTCCAGCAGAAGCTCCAAAAGCTAAAACACGAGCGTTAGATGCTTGGAGTGACTTATTAAACTCCCCAAGGTTCCCTTGAATTCTCCCGAGAGGAACAGTGAAGTTTTTAGAGTTGATGCCTCCAAGGTTTACCTTTTTTCTAGATAACCTCGCTATAGAAGCTTCTATTTCTCTTGTGCTTGCGCCTAAAGTAAGTGTAACGTCTGCCATTTTCCTTTTCCCTCAAGGTATATTACACTTATTTTTAAAAAAATAACTTATTTATATCTATCCAAAATATCTTTAAAGTCCATTGTGGAGACGGTTCCTTTTTCTTCTTTAATTTTAGCTAATTCGGAGTTTAAATCTACTACCTGACCTCCTTCAGAAGCTGCGTAGAGCTCTAATTCTTCTTTGGTAGCTCCAACCAGCCCTGACGCTTGAGTCTCTCTTTTAGGAGTAGCCTTTCCGGTTCCGCCTCCCGCCTTAGCGCCCCCAGCTACGTCATACCAATCAATTAGTTCATCTATGTCTTCTACATGAGCGGGGGGAGTTTTCCCGCCCTCAAGAACCCCTTTAAATGTCGCACCGTAAGAAAGTAGATTAAGCTGATGGACCGACAGATCGCAAGCAGGTTTACCAAAAAAGTAAACAGGATTATTTTTGCAAAATAGAAACGGATTAAAAAAGAAGGGGCTAGCGGCTATTCTTTTAATGTTTTGTAAAGAAAAATATTTAAATTCATTATTAAAAAGGTTAACAACTCCTATGAATTCAAGAGTGTCTAATAATTCGAGCTCTTCACTGCCGTAATACTTTTCTTTTAATTCTAAATCTTTATAAATACAGTCAGTGGCTAATATTTCTCCGTATTTTTTGCCCGCGAACTCCTCGCAAGTGTTTTTACTAAAGGTTTCGCGCTCCTGCGAAAGTTCCTTAAATTTTTCTCTATTTTCCCGTAGTTCTGAACGAAGCTTTTTCTTCTGAGATTCTAAGAAAATTAGAGCTACCTGTCTCTCTTGATTATTGATGAGAGCATTTAAACGCTCATAATTTTCCTCTTCGGCATTACTCCATTGGCCCGAATCAATGAATTCCTTCTTCTTTTCCACTTCGGTAGGGAGTCCAGCATCAACAGCTTGGGCATAAGCCTCGCAATAAAAAAACTCTAATTCTCCTAGCTCAGTTTCGTTGTAATGCTTTAAATATATGACATCATCTTTAAAGTATCTTTTGCTATACCCTTTAATGATGTGAGAATAAGTTAGCTTTAGCTCTCTATTTAGGTCATTTAACTTCATTATCCTCAGAAGACTCTAGCTTTTCGGGAGTCTCTTTAGCCTCTTCGGTTTCCTTAGTCTCTTCGGTTTCCTTAGCCTCTTCAGTCTCTTCAGTCTCTTTGACTACCTCGACTTCTTCAGGGGAGCCTTCTTCTACCTTCTTTTCAAGGACATTCTCTTCCGCCTTTTCAGCTTTTTCTATATCTTTTAGAGAGTCTTCAGCTTCGATAACTTTACGCTCCGCTTCGCTAGCTCTATCTTCCGCTTTCTTTCCAGAATAATCATTCAAGTCTAAGTCTAAGAATACCTTTACCCTATCGAAATCTTCTTTCGTATTAGCTTGGCCGTTATGCCAGAAACTTATATAATAGGCAAATTGACCCATTGCCTGATTAACGTGTTCAATGCTTAGCTCTTCATAATTATCATAACAATTTAGCTTTTCCTCGTAAGTTTCTCCCTTAAAAAGAGGGACTGTTTCTCCGCCTTCGAGCTCGTCCTTAATGTAAGATAAATTTAAAATCCACCATAAGACGATTTTATTTTTAGCTCTAGTATCCGCTGTTTGATCGAAAATCGCCTCGCGAAACGCTTCGAAATCTTGCATCTGCTGTCGGATTTCTGTCATTCCGAAAAGAACCTCGGAAGCCCTCTTGTCTCTCTCCTTCTTTTCTTCTTGATCGACGTCTGCGAGCTCTAATTTCTGCAATTCTTTTTCTTTTCTTAATAAGGTAAGCTGTAGGTTCGCATATACTTCTTGGTCTTTTTTAGAAAAAACTCCCCCGTCCTCACTATACCTCTTGTTAATCAAAGACTTAGTTAGTAGTCCGGCTTTAACGCCTACAGCTAATTGCACCCCGTAAAATAGCTCCGCTTGATCTATTAAGCTACGTCGAGGCCTCAAGATATAGCATTCTAAAGGCTTCGTTACTTCTTCCTCCTTGGTAACGCTCACTTCATTCCCATCCTTATCTTTAGAAGTCGTCGTGACTTTTTCTAAGGAGGTCTTATTAACCTCAAACTTATAAAGCCACTTGCCTAATGTAACTTGTTTCTTTTTATTGCTTTTACTTTTTGGCATGATATTTTATTATTTTAAAATGATATTTACTTTTTCCATGTTAGCTTCGAAATCTCTGATAGCCTCATTACCTAAATCTAAAGTCTTTTTTCTAATATAATTATATTTTTCTTCAGTTAGATGATCAATGTTACCAAGGGCTTCTTGAGGAAGATATTGCTCTAATTTTTTTAACATTAAAGCATGATCTTCATATATATCCCTGATGATTGATAGGTGAGCTTTATAGAGGTTTGTCGTGTTCCTATGATGCTGGAACACTATATACGCTTTAAGCGGATCAGATGTAAACATTTTCCCCTTCATATCCTTTTCCCTTAAATAGATTATACACTAAATAATTATAAATAAAAGAAAAAAAACCCCCACTTAAAGTGGGGGAGAAGGTTTTTATGTTGAAAGGAAAGCTGCTAGATTTGACCAATATCTAATCTAGATTTAGATAATGTGCCACCGATTGTCGCCGCAAATGAAGCGGATAAAGTCGCATTGTCTCCTATGCTGCTAGAGAAGCTATGGCTATCCATAGTGCAGTTAACCAACTTATAGGTTACTCCTCCTACGTTTACCGTGACATTAGCGTAACCGCCCGCCTCAACCGACTTACTTGGGGTATTAGCGCTTTGAGACAAGTTATCGACAACGATGTGCATACCGTCATTAATAGACAAGCTCTCAAAGTCAATATTTGCAGTAGCAGGGAAAGTAGGCACGACAGCATAGTAATAAGGAGTGGTGCTGTCCCCGAGCCGCTGCAGAACTTCCTGCCCTAAATCATAATTAACGGTAGCACTTTGATAATTAATAAAAGTAGCCGTTGGAGTAGGGGAAGACGTCCCACCAACTTCGTCGATAGTAACAGCGACTCCTGTTTGAGTAGCGATATCGAGATCAACGCCGGGAACGGCTGGCATAACAGTGCCGTAGCTAAAATCAGTTCCCGCAAAAGATAAGGTGTTGTTTACGATGGCTCCCACTGAAGCCTCGGAACTAAATGAAGTCAAAACTCCAGACTTTAATGTTACGGCGTTTCCTGCGGCACTATAATCCACGCCTTCATTAGTCGTTAAAGCTGCAACGACGTTAACTCCAGAGACGCTACCATACATTCCTGAAGCAAGTAGCCCGCTAAGGTTAGTCCCTTCCGTGCTAGAGCCACCAAATCCACCAGCGTAGTAGCCAATTTCCATAGTGCAGGTAGGAGCAGCTAAGATAACTTTATCCACCGCGCCCAACTGACCGAATTGATTTACGTCTTCCCGTCCAATGTCTATGCCGTAGTTGCAGCTTTGAACGCCGTCCAAGGTGACGCTGTTAACGCTAACAGCCTGACTTTGATAAATAATTCTATTTGTATGGCCCATAATAAAAATCCTCTACTAATACTTACATTTTTTTTAGGTGAATGTGAAATTTATTTTTATTTAAAATAATGTTTTTAAATTGCCTTATAGTGTTATTTTCGTGGAAATCTAAACTGATTGAGCTCAAAGTCTACAAAGGCTGTATATACATTAGGGTTGAGCGAGGAATAGTCTCCGCCCACGTTTTTTGATACAGAAACGTTATCTATGAAAATCCCTGTTTTAGCCTCTCCAGTAGCAGAACCCACTAACCCTGTATAATTATAAGCTTGACCCGTATAGGCTCCAACCGCATTGAATGGTAAAGATTGTTCTATAAAAGTAACAACCGTTTTATTTCTATCAGCTAAAAGGCTGCAAACAGCATCTAAATTATAGGCTGAATCCGCTAAAACTACAGCCCTTGCTCCGATATTCGTTAAATCTAGCCCTCCATAAGCTCCGGGAGTGTTTTGACTACTAGAGTTCTTTAAAAATACGGCAGGGTAAGTCTCCGTGTCAGGAGCCAACCCTGAAGGGATTTGAGTTACTCGGGGTCTTAATTGGTACTTAGTCTCAAATAAAATTTGCTCTTCTGCTTTATTGGTTAAATAAGTATTAAAATCTTTGACAGCAAAATTTCCGCTAATCCGATTAGCTCCAGTAATTTGAGTCGTCGTCTGAATCAAAGCGTCGGTATGATCTATCGAGTTAACCCCGCTTGAGCCCACTTGAAACTCCTTGAAACTGCCTCCGCTATCGATGTAGACACTTTTTATTACGTTAGCTCCGCTAACCGAATCGTCCGCGACTAACTGTTTATAAGGGGAGGAATAATTAAATAAATTATTATAAGTTTGATGAGTGGGATAAAAATAACTATTAGTATTAGTAAAAGCTTCCCCTTTTTCGCATATAAAATGATCTATATACAAAAGTAAGCTGCTCATTACTCTGTTATCGTATTGAATTTTCATCCTATTTAAAGCTTGCTATAAATTGAGCTAATAATTTCCTAATATACCCGTTAGAGGGGGGCTTGTAAGAACCCGTTTTAACAGGAGTCTTTGACTGAAGGCCCATTCCTGATCTTCCTCTATTAAATCTTTTATACATATAATAGTTAAAGCCAGATATACCAGTTTCCACGTCGAAAAGCCAGCTTCTGCCTCCTTGAAAAGGCATCGGAGAGGCACTCTTTAAAAGATTAACATTAGGGATCGACGCCCTGAAGGATAATTGTATTCTTTTACCTCCGGACGCGGCCTTACTCTTCTGACCGCTTCTTTTGACTTCGCCTGAAGTCAAAAGAACCCTTTGCACTTCCGCTACGGGATTCGTGCCTCTCTGAAAGCCTATGTAAGTAAATAAATTTCCCCTACCCCCTAAAGTATTACTTAAATTTGAAGCAGAAACTCCCCCCTCAATCTCTTGGGTTACTGCGTGAGCATCAAATCTTTGCAAAAGTTTCTTCTTTTCTATTCCGTATTTTTTCTCAGCATTCTTAAGGGACGCCCGAGTAAACACCTTGGATTTAGCTATTTTCGTAGCTATCTTCTTCATATTATATGAGCCTCCCCGTGCCATGTTATATTTGATCCGTTAGCTTAAATATATAATAGTCCTTAGTGAGAACGCTTACTTTTTTATCAGAGCCATTGATATAATAATCTTTATTGTCAATGGCAACTCTTTCCGTTTTCATTCCATTTTTAATGAAATCTCTCGCGTTTTTTTCTACTTTTATTTTTATCTCATTGTCGGGAATCTCTATCTTCGCGGCGTCGATATAATCATCAGTAGCTACGTTACTATTACTTATAACTAGGCCGCTATAAGTTCCGGAGACTGCGGTATAGGTGTAATTAGATGCTTTATACTCAGTTTCATAGCCATAAAGGAAGCTAACGCTTAAATCAGAAACCGTTCTAATTGGTTCCTTGTAGATGATAATTTCCCGCTTGAAAGTATCGAAACTGTCTCCAATAGAGCCTGTTACGGATGCTATTTCTGTAGATGTTAAGAGGCTCGCCATATTAATAATTTCTTATTCTATTGTAATATTCAGTCCCATTGCCTCTGTAATAGGGGTCATAATAGCCTTCTACTGTATCGTCCCCGGCGACTTGACGAGGTTTCGCCTTATTAGTTTTATAAAAATTAATTGCTCTAAATAGTGCTTCAGCCTCTTCTCTTTTGGTATTAGTTAATTCTTTCATTACCGTAAGCTTATTAGCTTTACGAACTTTCATCCCGTCTTGAGAAACCTCTACGACGGTATCGGTAGAAGCCGCGCCCGCGCTTTGGCGGATTAGGAGCTCGTAGTAATGAATTACGTACATCCTTTTAAATATAAAAGTTTCGTATTCGCTAATATTCTCTTGCTTAGAGTCTATTTTCTGTTGAATCTCTAAGGTCGTAGCGTCAATATCAAACTCCGTATTTATTGCGTTATTCAGGCCTCCAATGTTATTTCTTAACCACGTAGCTATAGCTGGAACAGAGATTGTACTAGGCTCCCCTAACTCGCGGTAAGTTTCTTCAGCTATATCAACTACTTTCATATTATATCTTACACTTTATTTAGTTTATTTTTTCCAACTATCCCAAAATTGATTATTCTTTTGAGCTTCTTCAGCGCTAAATATAGGAAATCTTCTATCTTTTCTATCTTTTCTGGTTCCGCTTATTTTTAAAGTAATAAACTCAGGAGTAGAATCTTTAAAATTAATATAAATTTTCTCATTTTGAACGTATCCGCCAAAAAGACATGGAGAGCTTGGGACTAAACTGCTAATCATGACAGAGTTCTCTTCGCAAACACTTAAAAAGATTTTATCTATTTCATGCTCTATATTTTCATGGTAATCCGTTTGGATTTGAATTATGTCTTCGAAAATAGCTTCCGGCATTTCCGTGCAATATAAAGCTACATGCTCGTTAAGGTAGGAGCTTTGCACGATAGCGTGTTTATCAGGCGTTTGGCCTTTTATCCCTTTATTACCTTTAGAGCCATCAGAGCCAGCGGCTCCTTTGGTTCCTGT
>TARA_R110000824_G_scaffold47353_3_pt1 | contig 26423 bp, 40 predicted proteins | sample TARA_R110000824 | Tara Oceans TARA_R110000824 (sample SAMEA4397747) | marine metagenome | biome: Polar Biome; feature: [MES] marine water layer (ENVO:01000295) within the mesopelagic zone...; material: water (ENVO:00002006), including particulate matter (ENVO:01000060) such as......
AGTTTCTGCTTTATACGAGCAAGGAAGGGTGTTCCACTTGAAGCGTTTCTCAGAGCTAGAGGAACAGATGACGAGCTTTACGGGTGTAGATGGTGACAAGTCACCAGATAGGCTAGACGCGCTAGTATGGCTTTTAACTGAGTTAATGACTGATAATAATATAGCTGGCATTAGAGAAATGTAATAAACCTTGGGGGGTATTTTGTTGTTTTCAAAACTATTTAATTATTTAAAAAAAGAATCCGCAACGCATAAAACATATGTAGTAAACGATGGGCAGTCTCAATCGACTGATTTTTCACAAAGGAAAAATCAAATAGAAGGGTATACGTTAAACGCAATAGTATTTAGATGCGTTGATATGATAGCAACTGGAGTCGCTAAAGTTCCGCTGGTACTACATTTGAACGGAAAGATAGTTGAAAAACACCCCTTGCTAGACTTATTAAACAAACCAAATAGCATGCAGTCAAAATCAGAATTTATTTTAGATGTAATCAGTCAAAAGCTGATTACTGGTAATGCTTACATTGAAGCGGCATTCCCTGGCGCTAGTCCAGATCTTAACGTAGGTAAGCCATCATATTTATATTCATTAGATCCGGCAAAGATGGAAATAGTACCGGGTAAGAATGGTATACCGTCAGAGTATAAGTACACAAAGAATGGAATATCAGTAAACTTCCCAGTGTCTGTGATTGGGCTTTCTAATATATTACACATAAAAAGCTTTAACCCAACTAATCATTGGTACGGTCTTAGTCCTATGCAGCCGTCAGGGTCAAGCGTTGACCAGGTTAATAGTGGGAATAGATGGAATAACTCACTATTAAAGAACGGTGGAAAGCCAAGTGGTGTATTGCAGACAGACCAGAAATTAACAAATGAACAATATGAAAACATGAAGAAGTACAGAGAGGATAATATACAAGGAACTATGAATACTGGTAAAACACTTGTACTTGAAGGAGGTTTAAATTTTAAACCTATGTCTATGTCACCAACCGATTTAGACTTCATTGAGGGTATAAAATCAGCAACTCAAACTATCGGGTTTGCGTTCGGTGTACCTTATGACCTTCTAAACACAGCACAGGCGAAATACGATAACTTAGCAATGGCATATGAGATGCTATGGGATCAGTCAATTGAGCCTAACTTAACTCATTTGATAGATGAATTAAACACATGGTTAGTTCCTAAATATGGTAGCGAGCTTGTATTGTCGTACGATAAAGATCAAGTTGAAGCAATAGCTAGTAAGCGTGACCGTAAACGTAAATCATTAGACCAGGTTACATTTATGACCATCAATGAGAAACGCTCGTCGATGGGCCTTGAGGGTGCTGAGGGTGGGGATATACTTCTAACAGAAATGAATAAAATTCCACTTTCTGAGGCTGGGTTTACATTTGATGATAATACAGACGATCAAAAGAAATCATCTTATATTAAATCAATGATGAGTACCGGACATGATAGAAAGCAGGCTGAAAAGTTAGCCGATATTGTTTTTGAAGATGGCGAAGAGTAAACGACAAATACAAGTAGAGGGCATACGGTTCAATCAGATGATTGACATTATAGCCGCTAGGTATGAGAAGCCTTTCAGAAATGAGATTAAACGCTCTATGTTTGAGAGTGCTGACTATTACGCTAAGACGGGGTTTCTTAGCCAGGATATATTAGATAGGCACAAAAAGAACATTCAAAAGATAGCTATGAGGCTTTATTCTCAATCAATAGACTCTAGCTCTACAAGGCAATTCGAGACAATACAAAAGAAACATAATTATATTAAGATGGAAAAAAAAGACGCACTCGACGAATTTGAAAGGCTTTCTGTATCTTATATATTAGAACATGGGCTAGAGCTATCTACTACAGTGTCTAATACAACAAGAAAAGAAGTACAACGTGTATTAGCTGGCAGTATTACGCAGGGGTTAGCGGTTTCCGAGACTGTAAAGATATTAAAGGATAGAGCGTTAATATCGTCTAGAAATAGAGCCCGTTTAATATCAGTTACAGAAACACACACATCCGCATCTTGGGCAAATATTAATAGTACAATGTCAATAGCCGATGAGGTTGGCTTAGAACTTGAAAAGGTATGGAACACAACAGAAGATGAGCGCACACGAATGAGCCATAGATTTGCAGATGGTCAAAAGTTAGGAATCAAAGAACCATTTACAGTACAAGGGGAATCTTTAGAGTACCCAGGGGATCAAAATGGAAGTGCTGGCAATGTAATTAATTGTCGGTGCTTTATGACCTATGAATGATAAGGAAATGGTGCTAATAGAGAATGATGATATGTATTGTTGTTTTTCTATAAGTACAAAAGGTCGTGAGGATAGCATCGGGTTAGGGGTTTCGTATAAAGAAGAGTATAGCATTTATAAAGACAATAATTTAGATGTAGCTTACAGTCATTATTTAAGTACTTTAAATCTAAATTAATAAAACAGGGGGATTGTATGGATAAGGAAAAAGAAGTATTAGAAATAAAGAGTTTTATCGAGGTACCTATTGAATTTAAAGAGGATGCATTTTCAGAGGACGATAATTTTCATTATGTTAAAGCGTATGCTACTACATTTGATTTAGACTTAGGCGGCGATATTGTAATGCCTGGCGCGACTAAGAAAAGTCTTAAAAAGAAATCGCCAAAAGTTTTATTGCATCACGATAGCAGATTACCAGTGGGCGCACACATGAAAGCTATCGAAGATGAAAATGGTGTTCTAATTCAATGTAAGATACCTAAAGACGGTGGTAATACACCTTTCTTAGTACCTTATTTGAAGTGTGGGGCTGTATCTCAGTTGAGCATAGGGTATTTTATTAAAAAATACGAAATGGATACTAAAAAGGGTATACGGAAGATAACAGAATTAGAATTTGAAGAGTATAGTTTTGTTCTTTTCCCCATGAATCCAAACGCGAAAGTAGTAGACGTGAAATTTAATAATGGTACAATTAGAGAGTTAGAGAAAGGCTTGCGTGACGCTGGTCTATCTAATAGAGAAGCTAAAACAGCTATCTCGGTCTTCAATTCGTTCCAGCGTGACGCTGGTGACTCTCTACGTGATGTAGTAACTATCGATGAAGAATGTTCACAGGGTGACTTAAAATCACACATTGAATATTTGAATAGTATTACAAAATCATATAAGGGGAAGAAAAAATAATGGAAACTACATTAAAAGATTTAAAAGACGCTCAAGAAGTAGCTCATAAGTCTATGAAGGAATCGCAAGATACTAATAACGATAGACTTACAGCTATAGAAAAGAACCAGGGTACAGCAGAACTTGAAGCGAAATTTGATAAAATATCAAAAGACGTACTAAAGGGTGTTGAAGCTGATCAAGAATACAAGCAACGTTTAGCTGCTCTTGAATCACAAAAGAACAGCGGAATTAACGAAGTCTCAAACAAAGAAGAAATTATAAACAAGATTAACAAAAAGTTTAGCGAGTTCTCAAGATCAGGAGACGAAAGAAAGAGTTTTGATTCATTCTTAACGAATGCAGAGAAAAAAGAATTATCAGTAGGTACAGACTCAGACAGTGGGTTCTTAGTAATGCCTGCATTCCAAGGGGTCTTAAAGTCTCGTGAATTCGAAACATCCCCAATGCGTAACATTTGTTCAGTAATAACAGCAACTTCAGATTCAGTTGATTTTGTTATTGATAATGGTGAGTCTACTAGCGGTGGATGGGTTGGAGAAACAACAGCACCTTCTACAACTGCAACGCCTACAATCGGAAAGAAAAGTATCGTTGTTTATGAACAGTATGCACAGCCTAAAGCGACTCAAAAAACGCTTGATGATTCATCAATAAACATTGAAGCTTGGTTAGCTGGTAAAACTGCTGATATTTTAGGTAGAAATGAAAATACAGCTATTGTATCAGGTAGTACAGCAGATAGACCTACTGGATTTACAACTTATGCTAACTGGGCAACAGCAGGTGCATATCAATCAGGTGCTATTGAGCAAATTGCAAGTGGAGCGTCAGCTAACTTTACGGTTGATGGTCTTATGGATATTCAAAATTCACTACTAGAGTTTTATCAAACAAATGCAACTTGGGTTTTAAATAGAACTTCTGTTAAAGAGATTCTTAAACTTAAAACTAGCGACGGTGAATATCTATTAAATAGAACACTAGATAAAAACTCAGCAAGTGCATTCATGTTAATGGGTAGACCAATGGTATTAGCTTCTGACATGGCTGTTGTTGGTGCAAATAACTTAGCAGCAGCGTACGGAGACTTTAGAGCTGGGTATACTATCGTTGATAGAGCAGGTATTAAAGTTTTAAGAGATCCATTTACAGCTAAACCATATGTTAAATTCTACACTACAAAGCGTGTAGGTGGTGATGTTGTAAACTATGAAGCTATCAAAATTCAAAAACTCGCAACAAGCGTTTAATAAGGAGCATATAACATGAGAGATTTATATAGTAATGTAAAAACAGTTGAGGCTTTTGTAATAGCTGCAATTTCTTCTGATACTACAACAGCAGGCGTTGAGGTTGATTTGTTAAAGTACGATTCTTGCCTATTCGTTGCGCAAGCTGGAACAGTAACAGACGGAACTTATACTCCGCTTATTCAAGAGTCGGATACGTCAGGGTCTTACTCCGGTTCAGTTGCAGACACCGATTTAATCGGTACAGAAGCAGCGGCGGTACTAAGTGCAACTTCTGATATTAAGAAAATTGGTTACAAGGGAAGCAAGCGATATGTTAAATTGAGCTATGTTTCTGCTAGTACAACTTCAGGGGGCACAGTTGGTGCTTCGGCCATACTTGGTAATCCTTCGGATGCGCCAGTAGCATAAAATATAATAGGGGGTGTAAAAGCCCCCTAGTTTATTAGGGGTACATAATGAATATAAAAATGTTAATCGATCAAATCGCAACAGATGACAAAGAGTTTACGGCTAAGTTATTTAAAAAAGGTGAGTCTTACAATGTAGGGCCATTACTTCTTAATGCTTTTGAGTCAATGAAAGTTATTGAACTTATACAGGAAAAGAAACAATTGGAATTGACATACGAAAAAAAGGTAATTAGCCCAGTTGTTGAGAATAAAGTTACTAAAAAAACTAGGGTCAAAAAACAATAACACGGGGTTTAAATGAATAAACACTTATCACTAGTAACAGCTCCTGCAGTTGAGCCAATATCATTAACAGAGGCTAAGACGCATCTTAGAGTTGATTCAACGGCAGATGATGCATATATAACATCGTTGATTATAGTAGCTAGAGAAGCCGCGGAGCTTTATACACAACGAACATTCATTACACAGACATGGCAAATGTTCATGGATTGTTGGCCGATTGGTAAAGGAAGGGACGATTGGTTTAGCGGTGTTCGTCAAATGCCAATTACTTCAATTACCGGATCATCAAGTATTGAACTACCTAAACCGCCATTACAAAGCGTCACGCATATAAAGACGTACGCTAACGATGATACAGCGACAACGTATAGTAGTGCTAATTACTATGTTAGTACATACTCTGGGTTAAACCCTAGCAATGGGCGTATAACGTTAAGAGACGGTGATGGCTGGCCTTCCCCTTCTAGAAACGCAGATGGGATTGAAATACATTTTATTTCTGGTTACGGGGATGCTTCTTCAGATGTACCTCAACAAATCATTCAAGGTATTCTTGAAGAGATTGCGTTTAGGTATGAACACCGTGGAGACTTATTAGACGTAAATACTATTAATAGCCAAATGGCCGTCGGACTACTCGCTACATTCAGGCTATTTAATGTATGAGCATAGGTAAGCTAAGGCAACGTATAGATATACTCCAAAAATCGGTTGTAAGGGTTGCCGGAGGTGGGCAGACTGAGACTTGGACTGTAGAAACTACGTTATGGGCAAGTGTTATACCTAAAACATCTAATTATTTATTAAATGATTCTAACAAGATAAATAAAACTACTCAGGAAATTATAATACGAGCGACTTCTATACTTACATCTAAAAAGAAAATACGTTTCGATAGTCGGTTCTTTGACATCGATAGTTTCTTCGACGTTGACGAGCGAGGACGATTTGTTAAAATAAAAGCAATGGAAACAACTAACGCAGATGTTACTGTTACCGTTTAATAAAGGAGCTTTACATGAACTACATAATTTCAAAAGAACAAGTAGACGCCATTACTTTATACTGTGAGGAACAACCAGTACCTTATAAGTTTTTTAAACCTATTTTAGAAGTAGTAAATTCACTAAACGTATTAGATGACACAGCAAAGATGGATAAAGATGTCATCAAAGATAAAGGGTAAATCACAGTTAATAGCTAAGCTTAAAAGGCTGAGCAAGGAAACTTCATTACCAGTTAGACAAGTAGTAGCTAAGTCCGCTTTAAAGTTAGAAGGTGACGCTAAAACGTTAATCGCAAAAGGTAGCCGTAGCGGGGAAGCTTATTCAAGGGGCGGGGAGTCTTCTGTTAGATCCGCGCCTGGCGAAGCTCCGAAGAGTGACAGAGGTATTCTGGTAGCATTTATAAATAGCAAAGTATCTCCTAGTGGACTCGAGGCTACGATAGGAACTACTTTGACATATGGTAGATACCTTGAATTTGGTACTAATAGAATGGAGGCTAGGCCATGGCTACAACCTACGTTTGAAAAGAATAAGAAATCAATTGTTTTAAATATAAATAATGCTGTAAAAAAAGCACTTAGGAAGGTATCTAAATGACAGGATTTGCACAATATGAAGCACAGAAAGGAATTGACGCTATATTGATAGCGGACTCAACACTTACTAATATGCTTGGTGATGGTGTTAATGGGATAGTAGATAACGGTATTCAGTTAAATTCTATTACGTATCCGTACATAGTATATACCTCTAACTCATCTCAAAACTTTGATACTCAGACAACAAGCGGAGCAGAGACAATAATTACTATGTCTATTTTCGGAATAATTGGCGATAAGAAGCTAATTAATGATATAATGAAACAGATGCATGTGTTACTACATAATGCTAGCGTGACCGTCGATAATAATGACTTTATATTATGTCGATGGGATGGGCTAGCGAGTGTATTAGTTGATGATTCTAATGAGGGCCGTATTAATCACGGTGTTATTAGATTTAGACTATTAACACAGGGACAATAAACACAGGGGGAATTAATTATGGCAGCGCAAAAAGGTATTGATTTTACATTAAAAGAAGGGGCGGTATCGTCACCAACAACTATAACAGGCGTTAGAACTATTGGTATGTCTTTAAATAATGAGCAAGTTGACGTTACTACGCAGACAAGTGCAAACGCAATGACATTACTAGCAGCAGCAGGTGTTACATCTTACACGGTTACAGTAGCAGGTCTATTTGAAGATGCGGTTATTGAAAAAACAATTTATGACTATGCAGCCGCTAATACTATAAATACATTTTCATTGTTTTACCCAAACGGAGATACAATGGAGGCTAGCTTTGCAATAAGTGACTTTAGTTATTCTGGGGAATACAACGGAGCGCAAGGCTTTGAAATGACTTTACAATCTAGTGGTGCGGTTACATATACGGCAGCATAATGGAAACTAAAAGCATAACTAGATACACCGAAACTATACTAGGGAATAAGCATGAGTTTATTCTAACTATAGAGGCTATCGAAAAGATAGAAATCTCTATAGGTTCTGGTATATTTAATATCTATAAAAAAAGCACTGACATGGATTTGACTACTAGTGAGATAGTTTCAATACTTAGTAACTCTTGTTCTAGTTCTGATAATGATTTAACAATGTTTAAAGAGTATGTGCGACTTGAATACATGAAGTCGCAGGAGCTAACGATTAAGTTACTAGTAACTCTATTTATGCCGTTTGATATTGCAGAAGAAAGTAAAAAAAAAACCACCAAAAAGAAATAGAATTCTTTGACTTTGTAGGATGGAAAGAGTTTTGTTTTGGTGCGCTACATTGGTCAAGGGCTGAATTTTACGCTTGTACACCAATGGATTTAAAGACAGCTTTTAATGGTTATAAAAAAGTAAACGGGGTTAAAGAAGAACCCCCGCATATAACAATGGAAGAAATAAAAGAACTACGAAGGATGCACCCTGACTAATGACAACTATAGACGAGCTTATTATACAAATATCAGCAGATACAAAACAGTTAAGGTCTGGGTTTACGAGGGCAGGTAAAATAGTTGATAGAGAATCCAAGAGGATGAATTCTTCAATGGGGAAATTCACTGGTGCTCTTAAAAGAAATAAGATTGCTATTTTAGCTGTAACAGCAGCAATTACCGCATTAGGTGTAGCATCTGTTAAGAATGCGGGTAAATTTGAGCAAACGCAATTATCATTTGAAGTTATGCTTGGTTCACTAGAAAAAAGTGAAAAGCTACTAAAACAGATAGTTAAATTCACAAAAGAAACACCTTTTGAACTTAAAGATACACTTTTAGGAGCCAAGAGGTTGTTAGCGTATGGTATAGAGGCTGACAAGGTAGTGGGGACACTTGAAATGTTAGGTAATGCCGCCTCTGGTCTTGGTGGGGATACATTACCAAGGCTTATTCGTGCATTTGGTCAAGTTAGTGCAAAGACTAGATTAATGGGTGATGATTTAAAACAAATTAATGAAACTGGGTTACCAATAATAGAAGCACTAGCAGTTCATTTTAATGTAGCTAAATCAGAAATAAGTGCCATGGTTTCAGCTGGTAAGGTTGGGTTTAGTGATTTAGAAGCGGCTATGGTTGGATTAACATCTGGTAATGGTAAATTTGCTAACCTAATGGAGCGTCAATCAAAAACATTTCTTGGTGTAATGTCTAATATACAAGATTCTATTAATATAATTTCAATCGGTATGGGTCAGGTATTATTACCTATGCTAACTAAGTTAGGTATTAAATTAAAAAGTATATTAAGTTCATTTGAAAACATGAACGCATCTAAGACGGATAAAATAAGAGATGGTATAAAAAAATCAACTGATAGAATAGCTGGTTTAGAGAAACAAATAAATAGACTTAGTAAGTCACAATCAAATAGTACTAATAAACTTGCGTTATTTTCGCATGATCTAATTCAGACTTTAAAATCAACAGCTACAGCACTTGGCGGGGGTGTTGCTAAGACAGAAGCTTTTAAAAGTTCAACTGACAATCTAATAGAGTCCCTAGCAAAAGAAAAGGCTTTATTGGTAGAATTAAACAAAGAGTTAGCTTTAAATAAAGACCCAACACAGGGGCCAATGCTAGGCTTTTCAGGGTCGGAAATAGATGATTTAAGAAATAAAGTATCTAAAACGGCAAAAGATATTAAAAAGTTTATGAACGAATCAACCGATGATTGGTCAACAAACTTCGCGGATTCGTTACTTGACATGGGTAATGGTCTACAATCGTTTGCGGATCTTGCGAAGAGTATATTTAGAGATATTGCCAGAGAGATGATAAAGACAAAGTTAACAACCCCGCTAATAGAACAAGCTGTAAGTTTTTTACCTGGCGGGACAACATCACCTACATCCCCAGGGGCAAGCGCACCGTCTAGCTCACTAGTCGCAACACCTTCGCCTACGTTATCTAGTAGAGCCCCTCAGCAATCGCAACAACAAAACATAACTATTAACCAAACTATACAGCCATTGACCGGTATAGATGAGTCACAAGTAAGTAGAATAGTAGCTCAGCAAGCACCGGCAATAGTAGAGCAAGCAAAAGCGGGCACACTTCAAGCTATTAAAAACGGTGGCTCTGCAAGATCAGTAGTAAGAGGGGCGAGATAATGGCAATTAATTTACCAAATGCAGATTTTACAAGTTCATCGTTTGTATTGATGTTTAATACTCAAACATATGGGAATGGAACTACAAACCAAGTACAAAGAAAATCAACAACAGGCGCAAAGTGGGTAGCAACGTACACGCTACCACCTCAAAAGAGGGCTACCTATGCGGACTGGCAAGTGTTCTTTGCGTTATTACAGGGGCGATTAAACACGTTCAACGGTTACGATCCTAATGGAGTAACGGCTAGAGGGATTGCCACTGGTACGCCTATAGTTAAAGGAGCATCGCAAACAGGGAATACCTTGATAACGGACGGTTGGACAATTAACCAGACTGGCATTATGAAAAAAGGTGATTACTTTAGTGTAAACAATGAGCTTAAAATGATAACAGCCGATTCAAATAGTGACGGAAGTGGAGATTCTACATTAACGTTTGAGCCTCCATTAAGAAACAGTCCAGCGGATAACGCGCCATTAACGGTAAGTACAGCAAGTTGCGAGATGATACTATTAACAGACCAGGTAAATTTCCAAGTTAATAAGAGCATGGTTTCATCACCGATTGTAATTCAAGCTGTTGAAGTATTTAGCTAATGACTAGATCACTTAACGCAGCGACTAAAACAGCTAGTCAACAAGATAATGTAATTGAGGTTCTATTCGCTAACATACAGCTAGATACCCCCGTTTATGTTCATACTTACGTTGGAGATATTGAGTACAATTCAAATACATACAGTGGAGTTGGTGACTTCGGAGGCGTTTCAAGTATACCATCTGGTAGCGACTTGAAAATAGAGAACATAACTCTTTCATTGTCTGGTGTAAATAATAGCATTATCTCTCAAGCAATCGGGACTGATTACCAGTATAAAGAGATAACTCTATATTTAACTTACATGGATTTAAGTACATACACAATAAACGTCCCGACTACGATATTTAGCGGTTATATTGATAATATAGAGATAGTAAGCGGGCAGACTTCACAAATAACATTATCCGCTGTAAATAAGTTACAAGCATTAACAGAACCGAACATACGACGATACAACTTACCCGATCAACAATCTAGACATCCATTCGATGTCGCATTAAAGTATGTAGATCAACTAGCTAATCAGGATATGGTTTGGGGGAAAGGCTTCAATGACATACGAGTGTAATTCTTTTTTTTATAAATACATAGAAGACAATAAAGACAAGTCGCTTAAATATGGCGTTTGGGATTGCTTTATATTTGTTAAAGGAATTCATAAAACAAGTATAGGTGATGAGTTTAAGGGGAATTATAAATACAAAAAAGAATACTTTGAAAGATTAAAAGAAATAGGGTTTACTACAATTAAATCATATTGTGATGAGAAGCTTATAACAATAGAAAATAAACAGCTAAAACGCACTGATATTGTTATTTATAAAGATGCTCTAGGATTATGCGACGGTATTAATTCTATATTCTTAAACAAAAAAGGGTATACTTTTGTAAAGACAAACTTAGTTGATAAGGGGTACAGATGCCACAAGTAATTTCGATAATAGCCACGGTAGCAATCGGGTCTATAAAGGGTGCCGGTATTTATGTCGCACTATTTAAGGTTGGTCTTATCCTCGGTGTTAATTATGTTGTCTCACAAGCTTTTTTAACACCGCTTGAAAATGGGACAACAGAGTTAATAACTGGGATTAAAGGCAATACAGACGGGCCCGTAACACCTCAAAAGATCATCTACGGGAATAGGCGAGTAGGAGGTGCAGTTGTATATAGAAATATGACTGACGAAGGATATTTACCCGGTACAGAATTAATTGAAACTAAGAAGGCTAACGAAAATCTTTACTATCATACTTGTATCGCTTTGTGTGGTCATGAATTAAATTCGATAGGTAGTATTTACTTTAACGATGAGTTATTAACTTACCAAGCACATCCTAATTATTCAAATATTTACAAAGTGTCAGACGATAAGTACAACAAAGTTAATACAGATGGGAGCGTATCGCTAGAAGCATTCGTTCAAGATGATAGTATCTCTGAAAACTTTGCATCAACTAATTCTTTAACTGCTGAGAATTTAGTAAAAAACGCTAGTAATTTGCTTATAGCGGGTGATAAGTTTACGCTTGAAGGCGTAACGTATGCCGGAAATGGAACAGGTAGCAATAAAATGGCATCGCAACCGTTCACTATAACTAGTGCTCTTAATAGTAACGAGCTAGGCACTGGGACTTTAATATTCACACCTGCGTTTAGAATATTCCCAGGGACAGCAGACTCTAGGACAAATAGGCGAACTACAAGGAAAGATAAAAGAAGGCTTTACACTGATAGAGTAATATCTATTACATCAAATGTTTTATTACTAATAAAGAAAGGGCTTGACCCTCAGTTTGATTTAAATAATCAAGAAGACATCGACGAGCTAGATTTACTTTCAAAAGCAGGTTACAAAGAGTTTAACAGATATACACAAGACCCCGATACTGAGTTCCCCATAAGAACACGAGTTGTAGTTGATGGTGAATTTGGAGATAGCACAAGCTTTATGAATGGCATTTCTTTTATATATGCACGTCTTAGATTTCACCCTGAGTCATTTACAAGAATTCCTAATATTAATTGTGTAGTTGAGGGTAAGAAGTGTTTTGATAATAGAACGTCTACAACAGTTTATACTCAAAACCCAGCGTTAATACTTAGAGATTACTTAACATCTAGTTACGGTTTAAATTTAAGTAGCTCTGATATTGACGATACATACACAGATGTAGCCGCTAATATTTGTGATGAGTCCGTTTCAATAGCCAGTGGAACGCAAGCAAGGTACACATGTGATCTAATGTTAAGCACCGAGGCAACTATAGAAGATAATATTAACAAGATACTATTTAGCATGCTTGGTACCTTGATATTCGTAGACGGTAAATTTAGAATATTTGCTGGCGCATATGAAACACCAACGATAACAATTGACGATTCATGGATAGTTGATTCAGTAATATTAAGTCCGAAAGTATCAATACAAGATAGCTTCAATTCAGTCACTGGCATTTATATAAACGAAGACAACGAGTTTTCACCGACTAATATACCGACTGTGACAAATTCAGCATATCTAACAGAAGATAATGAAATTGAATCTTTAAAAGAGATTGACCTTGTATCTCAAAACAACGTAGAGCGTGCACAGCGACTAGCTCAGACGTTTTTAAACTTACAAAGAAGTAGTGAGACTATTACATTAATTTGCAAAACAATAGCTATACAACTAACACCTCACGATATGATTTATTTAGATTTACCAAGGTTCTCGTATTCGTCTAGATCATATAGAGTAATTTCTATTCCAAGAAATGAGAACGGTTTATTTGTGTTGGTTCTAAAATATGAAGTACCAACAATATATGATTGGGTTTCTACAGATGCGAGAATTCCAGATGTAGGATCATCTTTAGAATTACCGTCTATCGAGAAGAACTGGCCCCCGTCTAATCTAACAATAGAAGAAGAGGCTTACACAACAACAAATGGATCTGGCGTAAAAGTTAGAGCTATTATTAACTTTGACCCTAGTCCTAGCGGATTTGCATCTTCTTACCAGCTTGAGTACAAGTTAATTACTGATAGTCAATATATTGTTTTAGGCAGAACACAGTCTAACAACTTTACTATTAGCGATATTTCAGCGGGACTTTATGACTTTAGAGTTAAAACAATTAGCGAGACTGGCGCATATAGTGACTATTCAAGTAAACAGATTGAAATAATAGGTCTAACAGCGGTTCCGGCAGACATAGTAAATTTTTCATTGAATGTTGTAAGTAATATTGCTTATCTAAGCTGGGACTTAGCCGCTGAAATAGATGTACAAGTGGGCGGTTCTATAATTATTAAACATAATACTAATTTATCAGGGGCTACCTGGGCAACTTCAAATTTATTAGTACCAGAATTACCAGGGATTACAACTCAAGCAAGCGTTCCTCTGCTTTCGGGTACATATTTAATTAAAGCTCAAGACTCTACTAGTAACATATCGGAGAACGCTGTTACTATAATTACAACTGTACCGAATATCACGAAGATGAATTCAATCGCAACACTAACAGAGAGCCCTAGTTTTTCAGGTGCTAAAGTAAATATGGTATCTACTAGTAATACTTTAATACTTGATGGTATAACATTATTCGATTCAGTAGCCGGAAACTTTGACGATGCCATAGGTTCTTTTGATGGGGGGAGTGCCGCAGCGTTTGAAACATCGGGGCAGTATGATTTTAGTACATACATTGACGTAGGTTCGGTCCTTACTTCACGTGTAACAATAGACCTTGATTTTACAATAGATGAGCCTGGTAATTTCTTCGATGACTACCCAGGCGATTTTGATGACGTTGTTGGTAAATTTGACGGTGATGACAACGACCCGATAAAGGTTATACCGTATATATCAACAACAGACGATGACCCAAGCGGAAGCCCTACATGGACAGATTTCAGGCGATTCTTTTTAGGTGACTACACAGCCAGAGCGTTTAAGTTTAAAATAGAAATTGAGTCATCAAAGAGTAATTTTAATATAATACTTTCTGCACTTAGCGCGTCTGTAGATATGCCAGATATTTCAGACACAGGAAACCTCACAACTGGAACTGGTGGAACTACTACAGTTAGTTTTAATAAAACGTTCCAAGTAGCACCGGACTTGGGAGCAACAATACAAGCCGGTAACGGAGGGGATTATTTACTAATCCAGAACATAACAACAACTCAGTTTGAGATAGGCGTTTTGAATAGCGCAGCGTATGTTGCAAAGTCCGTATCTTGGATAGCTAGGGGGTATTAAGTTTATGGTATACTATATTTAAGGGGTCATTTATGAAAAAATCAAACGAAAAATTACCAGTTGAAAGCATTTCCGAGCTAAGAAAAAGACGCGGTATTCTAATTGATTTAATTCAATCAGAATTAAATAGCGTAAAGAAATATAATAAAGCAATAAATAATTCTAAAAGTGGATTAGATGATATAGGTCTTAGCAGGCATTTAAGTGAAGGTGCTAGGGCATCTATATTAAATATTATTTCACAAGAATCAACTAAAAGTGAAGATGATTATTTAAAATCAATTATTATTGGGGTAGAGTCTTTGTTTTCTGATATTAAATCATTATCAACAGATGATCCTATTTTAAAATCATATGAAAATCAATTTACAGACTATATAAAATAAAATTACGGGGGTAAAAAATGTCACAACATGATTATAATATAGCAAACCAAACTTTTCCAAATACAAGAACAGACTTTAATAGTGTATTTGGAGCAATCTCAACTCAAAATTCAGGAGCTACCGAGCCGACTGCAACATCGGTTTATTTAACGTGGGCAGATACAGCGGCCTCTCTAATGAAGTTTAGAAACGCGGCTGATTCAGCTTGGGTTACCTGGGCAACTACAGATGGAAAGCTCTTGTCAGCTGATGGTTCGGCGGCTACGCCTGGAATGGCATTTTCAAGTGATGTAAACACCGGTGCGTTTAGACCAACTACTGATATTTACGCTATTTCTACTGGGGGTAATGAGGCTGTACGTTGGGATGCTAGCCAGAATATGACGGCGGCTGGTTCTGTGACCGCTCTTAAATTTAGTTTTGGAGCACCTACAGAATTAACTATTGCAACCGGAATAGTTACAGCAACAAAGTCTAATCATACAATTGACACCGAGGGTGACGCCGCTACAGATGACTTAATAACTATTAATGGCGGTTCGGATGGTGATATATTAGTACTTAGGGCCGCCAACGGTTCTAGGGTACCAACTGTAAAAGATAGTTCAGGCAATATACTTACAGAGGGTGATTTTGTTATGAATGCAGTTGATGACACAATAACACTAATGTATGTTGCGTCATTCTCTAAATGGGTTGAAATATCAAGGTCAAATAATGGGTAATATTTCAAAAAACTTTAGTTCTTGGGAGTTCGTACCACCTGAAATAGACGAAAGCAACCGACCTAACGAGTGGTATATATCTGAGTTCCAGGTAAAAATAGCTCAGTTTATTAGAGATAGATTCGGTAAGTCTGTTTATATAAACACTTATAAACTTTCAGACCCTAAAAAGCTAGGTCTTGTATTTACTCAGAGCGGTACTAGATTAGGTTCTAGTAGTACAGGTTCAGCACTATCACAGCATAGATTCAAAAGCGGGGTAGACCCTAAAATTATTGGTATTAATTACGAAGAAATAAGACAAGACATTAGAGATAACTTTAAACTGTATCATGATAAAACTGGGTTAACTACGATTGAAAAAGATACTAAAACGTGGTTACATTGTGATAATAGAAATACAGCAGAAAATAAACTATTCGAGGTGGCTTACAAATGATTAAATTTTTTAAAGTAATTAAATATATAGTTATAAATACAGTATCGATATTAGCAAAAAGAGAGTTACTATCTAAGGCCCGATTCTTAACAGACGCAGCCATTGTTCTTAGCCCAGTATTAAAAAAGAGTGCAATAATAAAGAACTTTAAAAAGGTTGTTGAATTGCTTGATAATTCAATTCCTTATTCCGACAACCAGTCAACAAAAGAAATGAGTAACAGAATAAACGATGATAATCATATCGCGTTTAAAGGGTTTAGTGCTCAAATATCCATCGGGGCAAACGGTGAGAATAACGACGGTATCGATTTAAAGTACGTTGGTAAATTAGGAGTTATCACGTACGACTCTAAAACTAAATCAATAACGGGTACTCTATCAAATAAGTAAATTAATGAAAATATAAGGGGGTTTATTTATACCCCTAAATTCACTTGTGTAACCATGCTAATTCTAATACAGAAAGTATTTACTATCTAAATATAGCGCGTTTAATTCGTTTTAATAGTGATGGTCTTTTGTATAGATTAACAAATTTAAGATTAATATTATTTGTAATGTTGAAATAATCGGTAAGATGTATACATGTGGCTCTAACATTAACATCTTCACATAAAATAATACCCGTTTTAGTTGTCATCTAAATAACCTCCACAGAACAATCTTCTTTAAGTAAATTATGTTCATTTATTTTATTAAAAAAAGCATCTTCAAGTTGTCTTAATGTGCTTATATCTTGTTGCTTACTCTCATTAACCCAAGCGTAGCCGCCTTTGGGTGATATCATACAGTAGAAAAACCCCCATTCTTTTACATCCATTACCAGGACAACTGTTGCAGTTCTTGATTTGGCTCTTATATATTCTGTAGGTATCGTTTTGTGTTTAGTTGGTTTTGCCATTAGAAATCCAATATTCTATCGTCTAGTAAAATATCTAGCTCTTTTTTTTCAGTTGGGTTCATTAGTATTTGCCTCTATTTCATTTTTTGTATTCATACCTAATAAAAAACATTCTATAAACGATTGGTCAAGTGTGTCCATATCTAAACTTCATCTTGTATAAAGTTATGAATAGAGTTATGACAATAATTGTCTTCGTACTCGTCTATTAAATCGGTTATTGTTTCCATTTCTCAACCTCTTTATTTGCCTTTTCAGATAGACCCATTATCAACTGTTCCTTTCTGTAAGATTTAACATCTAAATTACCTTCCTTTATTTCTTCATTTGTAATTACTATAGAGTCATACCCATCTAATACAAGCCCTCTAGTTCGCACCCCTGAATGGCATTCTTTAAATATTTCTACCCTTCCTGATATTTTATATACATAACGTTCTTGTTGTTCCGAGATTTTAATTACTGTATTTATTACTTCCATTTCTTAACCTCTTTATTTACCTTTTTTATATAATTCTAATGCCGTTTTTTCTTGCTAATTTAAGAAAATCGGTAAAAGTTTCTTTGTCTTTTTCGTTATCATATACTACAGCACCTACACTTGAGTTATGTTCACCGCTCAAACCTTCGCTAGACCCTGAATTATCACTATCTATTGCTAGTACATATCTCTTACTTTCTGTCTTAAAAGTTCGCTCTTCCAAGCAACACTGAAAATAGTTATTTATACCTTTTTCATCTGTAGCGTATACAAACCCATTTTCTAAGTTTGTTTCAATTGTTGACGCTCGTTTATCAAGATTACTCATATTAATTACCGTCCTTTTTTTAGTGACCAAGCCCCGGACTCGAACCAGAGAATTTCCATTCGCGTAATGGATGCCTTGCCATTCAGCCACTTGGTCATAAATTAGTGATTGATCCCTGGACTCGAACCAGGGACGTGGATTGTTTCGGGGAGTCTAACTAACACAGTAATTAAACTATGCGCCTAGCACTATCTCACCTGAACTCAGACGTGCACCCAAGTGTTATTCTTATTGGCTATAACATGTTAATTCATGTTCTTACGATTCAGTTCGTAATTTACCCACTCACAGAACTAGCGTCTACCGTTCCGCCAATCAATCACTAATATGTATATATAATACTATTTAATTAGTAACGCGTCAATGGTTAATACTCATAGTCTACAATCTTAGGCCACTTCCCTACAACTGTAACATGTATTTTCCCTGGTTTAATATACTCATGACATTCTTTAAGTGCGTCATTAACTGTCTTGGCTGTCCCGCCTCGCCTTGCTATGCGTCCATTTGCATATACATTATTAGTACTGTGGTCACCTAGAAATATAAGCTCGTCATATGTATACAAGCCAGTAAAATACAACACTTTTAACGCTTCTGGATAGCCACTTTTTTTACACTTTGAATAACTAACACTAACAACGTCGAAAATATCAGGCTTAATTTGCTCTGTTAGCATTGCGCCGCTAAATGCTGTTGCTTGGTGCGTTAATACGTTTTCCTTTTTTGGAAATACATATCCGCAATCTAAACATTCTTTCGCTATTATATGTGCGAATGAATGGCATTTCGGGCATTCCTTTTGCGGGGCTTCCCCTCCACCGGTTGACTCGGCCTTAGCTCTTGCGGTTGGTATACAATCAATAGGCCCATGCTGGATTACGTTGTCACCGTAGTCTAGAAACAAACAATTCTTTTTATCTGGGTAAGTTCGCATACCACGCCCTACTATCTGGACATATAGCCCCGTGGACATAGTAGCGCGAACCATCGCGACTAAATCGCATACAGGGGCGTTAAATCCGGTAGTGAGGGTACCTATATTTATAAGACACTTTAATTCACCACCTTTAAAGCTTTCTGTTATATTAGACCTTTCCTCTTTAGATGTTATTTTTAAATCACCCGTCAACATTTTTACACTATCAATATCTTGTAGTTTAAATTCATCTAGTAATAGCTGAGCATGTGAAATGCTCGACGCGAATACAAGCCATGCTTTCCTGTCTTTTCCATACGAAATAATTTCAGTGACTACAGACGTGACTAGGTCGGGGTCACTTGCTACTCGTGATAAATCAGAATCCAAGTATTCACCGCCACGTTTTTTAACACTCGAAAGGTCTAGCTTTTTAACACCGCCTTTGCTTATAACATTAGCTAAGTAGCCCTCTTTTATTAAAAATGATATGCTTATCTCGTATGATACACCGCAAAATAGACAGCCAGGGCCGAAAAGACGGCCGGAGTCCAATCGATAAGGAGTCGCGGTTAATCCTACAAATTTAATCTTCGGATTCATTAGTTTTAATGTATCTTTAATACGTCCGTACCTTGTCGAGCTATTCCTCGGTATGGTGTGAGCCTCATCAATCAACACAATATGAAATGGGTCGAAGTTGTGTATCTTACTTTCGATGCTTTGAATGCCAGCGAATATAACATTTTGTTTTTTATCTTTTCTCTTTAAGCCAGACGAGTAAATACCAGCGTTACACTCAGGGTATAGTTTATGTACTTCATCATAGTTTTGTGAAATCAATTCTTGTACGTGAGTTAGTATTAGTATTCTTACTCCGCCGTGCATCGCTATTGCTGAGCGGCATATATCAGCAATGATTAAACTCTTACCCGCGCCAGTTGGCGCAACTATCAAGGGGTTTGGGCCTCTCTTTGTTTTCCAGTAGTTGAATACTGAGCTTACGGCTTCGTTTTGGTAGGGTCTAAGGGTTATCATTGGTTAATCTCAAATGAAAATAAAAGGGTAGTTGTAATACTTCTTATCTTCTTTCCAATGATAGAGTTAATAACGCCATTCGCTATAAAGCTATTTAATGGCTCATTTGATTTATGTCTTAGCTTTTCAAATAAAACTAAGTAATCATGCTCGAACCCTTCTTTTACGCTAGGTGTCATTTAAATGAATTTACTATCAAGAAATTCATTTAGTTCTTTAACTTTTTTTTCATTCATAACACCTGAATCAACTAATATTTTTGTTATACCATTACAATAGTAAGTCAAGCATTCTAATTTACGAGTCATAAGTAATACTTTTAATTCCAATATATTTTTTTCTTCCATAATCATTTCCTATAAACAGAGGGCCGCAAAGACCCCCTGTTTTTGTTTTTTATATTAAGCTTCCCAGGAAGGCTTTTCAGTAGCCGTTTCTAGAGTTGCTATTATGTTCTTTTTCAAGAATTTAACTATATTGTTCCCGTCCGGGTAACTATCACCTGAGCCGTCTGTCTTTAAATTACCTTTTTTAATCTTCAAGATAACATTCATTTCCTTTCCTATGAAACCATCTGTTCCGCTCGGTTTTTCGCTGATGGCGGCAACCTTTTCACCCATTCTTGTATTAGCAATTTTTACGGCCATTTCATTTTTATTTACTATATTTAGATTATCCTTTAATGTTCGTCCAGAATACTCACCATCTGTTATTTGGTACTCGAATTTAATCATTTGACGGATAAATTTTGATTTGTCATTAGGGTCTAAAGGGTCTGTTTTTAATACGCAGTCTGTAATTACTACTGTGTATTCACCTGGCGGTATAGCTCCGAATCCTGTATCGGTTGGGAATGCGTCTGGGTAAAGATCCTCTAAGTTATTTTCTGTATTGTTTTCGTTTGTCATTTTGTTTGTCCTTTTATTTCGTTTTTATTTTGATTCTCAAATGTTTCAATGCCATCTAAAAAGTCTTTTGCATTAAAATTAATCATGTCTGGGAGATCCCTTCTATTCTTAGCTAGTAATGTTGGCTTTTGTTTTAGATGTAATACAGGGCCTCCCTTTTTACCTGCCACGCCTTCCCTTGGTCCAGAGCTATTTATAATCACTGGCTGTGATGCAAAGCCAACGACATCGGCTTGCTCAAGGAAAAGACCCGCTGCTTTTCTATGTAGCTTTATATTATAAAAATTATAATCTTCACCATCTGGATTTTTAAATGAACTTACGTCTGTATGTGCTATTAATACAACATATTTAAATATTCCATTATCAAGTAAATTCCTTAGCATACTGCAAATATCAACCCAATGACTTAACGCAATATCATAACCTTTTCCATACGCTACATTTTCTAACCTAGAAAAACCATTATCAATAGCAACCTGCTTGAAAATTATTGCTTCAAGAGATGAAAGAGAATCAATTACCAAAGTCTCTCTATCGCCAACCTTTAATTTAAAGCATGCTCTTATAGATTCAAATACATCTGACATTTTTTTACACATAGGAAACGCATGAACCTCATTAGATCCTAAACCACCTTCATCTGTCATTATAAATAATGGGTTTGTAAATTGAGCCGCAAATGTTGTTTTCCCAATACCAGGTGGTCCATGTATAATAACTAAGTGATTATTAGCTGGGGAACTCTTTGTAATACTAGCTACATCAAACGACATCGTCAATCGCCTCGATTGTTATTTCAACTTTACCTGGGGTAGAGATTACCGACCTTGATACCTCTACGAATACCTCTTTTTCGTTTTCTTCTAAAAACTGATAAGCTCTTTCGTCTAGCTCTGTTATAATACGTTCGGGTCTAAGTGCCTTGTCGATACTTGACTTTATCTTTCGCCACTTTTCAAGATCAAACGAATGGTCGATTGGCTTATTAACCGTAACCTTACACGCTTCGACTTCGATTGATTTACTTGACCCAAAATCACAACAAACCTCTTTTTCTATTAAGTCAACAAGTCTAGCCCGTATTAACTTCAATTCTCTTTCTTCCCTATTTAGTTTTTTAAAATCATTTATTAGTCCTAACACTTTATCAACTCCCTTAAGTTGTCCATTTCTTTTATACATACATTTAAAGAGTTAATTACCATTTCTCTTGAATGTTTAATTTCCTCTTTTTCTTTTGGCGCGCCTAATGCTGGACCAGGCATAACAACCTGAACTATGAAAAAAGGAACGTGAAAAAAATCAAAATGATTACAAGTAATAACTAACTCTCCACTATCACCTACGCCTATAAAACTATACTTTTTATCAATATCCATAGTTTCATTAAAATACATACCGGGAGGGGCGTAAGTATCGTTCCAACCTCCAATTATTTTAACAGTGCCCCCTTTTACAAGACCTGATTTTTCTAAAAAATTTAAACTAATTACTCTATATGCATCCATTAAATTCATTTAAACTTACTCTCCCTTATTATTAATATGTTAATAGGATACCAATTTATTAGCAATGTGTCAACATATGAAATACTTAAATACATGCTTCTTACCTTTTTTACATACTCTATACTCAATATCTTTAATTTCTATTAACTGCGCTATAATTTCCTCTCTTTCATGTCTTCTTATTGTTTGTGCCTTTCTAGTTAGTTGCGACTGAGTCCCCCCTTCTTTTCCAAAGCTCTTAACGAACCTTAGTACTTTTTTAACATTAGCTTCGACTTGGTTATCTGCAACTCTGTCATTCGATCTATTTACTAGCATGTTAGCTGTCCATAGAGATATCTCAGAGGCCCAGTCTAGAGCTACCTTGTCAATTACTGGTCTCTCATTGTCTATACTAATCGAATATATCAAAGCGAGCTTGGCGGCGTTCTCAGCTACTCGACTATAAACAGCTGAGCTTATGGGGCACTTCATTAAGTCTGTACATAAATCGTCTAGATCTTCCCACAATGAGTATACGTCTTCTGGCATTACTACAGTGAGTGGGTCTATATCTACAACGTCAACAGATATAAGGCCAGCTAGATTACCCTTAACTTTTGTATACTCTGCAATCTGTTTTATTTTCTCTGTAATCATTCCGGTTGGTTGGTCAAGCAATGGCCTTTGTCGTTGCGGTCTGTCAGGACTTGCTTCAAATAAAATGAACCGTGACAGTGTACCGTTTATACCTTCCGCGCTAGATAAACTCTCGTAAAACTCAGATGGTACAGTAGTTCCGTATAAGCATGCGTTTGGGTTCTTTATCTCTACGCGTGGCTTCGTTTCGTTATCGGCATACTCTTTCCCAGTATATATAGAGCCCGCAGAGGAATAGAGTACCAGTAGGTTTGTAATAATCTCTTTTAGATGCGATGATGCTTTTTCGTTGGTAGCTGCTTTCAATTTCCGCCCGAACTCATCAATTAGAAATAGTTGTGAACGTTCCTTCTGAATCGAGGATATAACAGCCTGTCCACTGGCGAAGTCTTCACCTCCAATAAACTTCATACATCCCGCATCGGCTGCCAGCTTTTTAATAATCTTTCTTGCGTGATCTTTACCCGCGCCCGATTCTGCTATACCTACAATATAAACGTTTGTTCTAAGCCCTGTTTGAGTCTGGTATTTTTGGCCAGCGAGAGCACCTATAAATGCAATAGCCGACGCAATCGCTAACTCAGGTTGCGGACGTATACTAGATGCCATGATGTAATCGTATATATCTTTTATTAATCCTTTTTCAGGAATAAGACTCCGCGGCTTTTCTATCTCTATTCGTTCAGTGGCTTTCGTTACTTCCATTGCCATTTCTAATTGATTAGATTCTATGATGTTTTTAACGATCAATGCCCCAGCGATAGCGTTCGGGTTTTCCCACCCCTTATCACTCGCATATTTGAATATCGTATCAAACGTAACCAATGAACCGGCCCGATGCCCCCTTGATGAAAAGTTAGCCCACTCATTACGAATACCAACAGAATCATACTTATCAGAAAGACTCGACCACCAATCCCATACCGCCAGTCCGTCCGAACTTGGGTCTGTGTGATGTATCGCCATACCGACATTAATCCATGTCTTATATGCGGATGCGTCCTCTTTGCATGCCTCAAGTGCTTCAACTCCAAATTCTGGTATTTTACCGCTTGGCTTCCAGTCTTTAGCTATTGAATGCGGTTCACCTTCTGTTATTTCAATCTTATCTAAAAACCATTTTGGGGCTTCTTTTATATCGTCTCTGTTTATTAGTTCACTTTCAGAATCAAAGTAATACCTTTCCCCTGACTTATGTAACGACGGGGGTGCTACGAAATACGCACCATTAGCCCTAGAGTCTACATTTTTAAATACTTCTATTCTAGAACGAAATTCGCCAGCCTCAGGGTATTTATATATGTAATGAAGACCCCCACCACCTGTTTGGTTTATTAAAGTGTCTGGTGTTTCTAAATTATGGTAGTCAATAACTTCTTGAGGTGTCTTGAATCCGTCACCCGTGTCTATGTCTAGTATAAGTATTCCCGACTCACGCCCTGTAACTATTCCTATATTAGCGTCTGGCCATATAGACCACCACTTTTTAAGTGACTCAGCGTTTGTTGTTCCCGCGTTAAGCCCCCTGCCTAGTCTTGGGTGTTTTCCAGGTGAACGGCAATCGCCTTGATGCGGACATGTGCATAAGTTGTTTTTAATTGTATGCAGTGGAAAGACTAAGAATCCCTTAGCCGCGTAGTCTAACGCTGCTTGCAGTAGTGTATTCATTTGTAAAACTCCTATTAAACTATTTCGAAATAAACTTTCAGTTTCTTAATGGTAGTTAATGAAACGTCTTCTCTACCCCTTGTTATTTTATATAGTGTGTTTGTGTTTAGCTTCGTTGCTTTGCTTACAATTGATATATTTGACTCTATCAACTGAGCTCTTATCTCTTTTAATTCTTTTTCCATGTGTACGTCCTTTTGTTGTATTTATTAGTATGTGTATAAAGTAACATTAAATTAGTAAAGTGTAAACATTTATAGTGGGAAAATTGAAGTTTCATGAAGTTTATTGAAGAAAAATGAAGTTTTTTGAAGCGTTTTTGAGCCTACGAGGCATAAACTTCATGACTTCATGCCTAGTGTATAAAAAGAGAAAAATTAGTAGTTGATTTATTTGTTGTTTATATGTAAAATGTATGACTTCTTCATATATTTTATTCTTTTTTATATATATATTCTTTAACATGTGTGCCCGTGCGCGAGGATTTACATGGTTATATATATGTATACCCCCCATGAATTACATGAATTACATGAAGTTTTGTTTTTTTCGCTGTAGGTACGGTAAAAAAACGACGTCAAATTTCATATTAGGGTACATGAAGTTACATGAAGTTTTTGAAGTTTCTTTAATCCTGGTTATTAAGTGTTTACTTATTGCCACTTTAATAGTACTGTATTTGTATCTTAGATTAAGGGGAGTATTATGACAGACGCTAAAGACGATCAAGAAGAACAAGAAAATTTAAGTTACTTAGAGGTATGTAATAAACTAGAAGAAAGGAACGGTGAGTAGATTGGATCAAGATGAAATACACTTACTGACAGTTGAGAAAATTATACTACCAACCGGTACCGATAGAGTTAATTACTTTGATAAAGAAGACTTATGCTCTGCTTTTTCCACTGTAGAACCATCTGCTATTTCAATGAATAAAAGATCAGCTAGAGTACACACGTTTATAGCTAATTTTTGTGAATATAAAATAGCGTTTAAAAATGAAGAGACTACAGGTATGGCATTTATTGACAGTATTACTAATAATTTAATCACAGATAATAAAATACTTACACGTAGAATGGAAATATTAGAACAGGAGCTTATTAGAATTTATAGGAGAATCAAACAAAATGAGTGAAGAAACAGTGCAGTTATTAGTTAAAGTGGTAACGTATATATTTTATATATATTCCCCATTTATAGTTATTTTCACTTTATATAACATAAGTCTAGCCTATAGAAAACGAAGATATAGAATTAAGCATAAAGAATATTTTAAAAAACTAGAAGAAAGGCACGGTGAGTAGATTGGATAAGTTCATAGAATTAAAGAGGTCTATAATTATTGAATTAATGAAGGCCTCATCGTATGAAAATGTAATATTATATGACCGAAATAAACGAATGTATATAAGCAAGAAAGAATTCAATTCACGTGGGTATTATAATTTACACATAGGAGGCAGTGACAAAATAAGCTTTGATATATATTGGAAATTAATGAATATAGGTGCTGACTTAGTTGAAATAATAGTAGAAGAAAGGAACGGTGAATAATGAGTTTTGATCCAGAAATAACCACAGGTGATTGGGAGTTAAGTAAAATGGGAATATGTAATATACAGTCAGGAAGAATAAATGTAGCAAGTACCGCCGGGCGTATTGATACTCATAACCAAGAAGAAGTTGATAAAGAATGTAAAGAAAACGCCAAAGCAATAGCAGCAGTTCCAGATCTATTAGAGGTTTATAAAGCTTTCTGTATTTTTGATGATAATGATGATTTTAATAAAAGTAAGGATAAATACA
>TARA_R110000824_G_scaffold107055_1_pt1 | contig 26418 bp, 32 predicted proteins | sample TARA_R110000824 | Tara Oceans TARA_R110000824 (sample SAMEA4397747) | marine metagenome | biome: Polar Biome; feature: [MES] marine water layer (ENVO:01000295) within the mesopelagic zone...; material: water (ENVO:00002006), including particulate matter (ENVO:01000060) such...
CTAAGGGAGCTTCACTTGTCGTCAGTGGAAATGCTAGCGTAACAGGATCCGTGACCGCGGTTGGACAAATCAGAACTGCTGGTGGAGCGTTAGCAACTCCTAGTTTTGGATTCACCGACGACGCTGGCCTTGGAATTAGTAGACCCACAACTCAAGCATTAAATTTTATAACAAGCTCCACCGAACGAATGCGTATCGACAGTGCGGGCGACTTGATGGTTGGTAACACAACAGTAGCCCCAGTTACCAGCCACTCCACTCAAAAAGGACTTGGTTTTGATATATCAGAAGGTGAGCTAGAGATCGCTGCTGGGTCAGCACAAGGCCCGCTTGCTCTTGGCAGGACTACGGCTGCAGGCATGGGCGTCATGACAGACTTTAGACAGGCGTCTAGTACATTTGGAACCATAAATGGCAAAAGCACTGGCGGCAACTATGGCAATTTAGAAATCGATGCGACTGGGCATCTTTTATTACAGGAAAATGGCGGTAATGTTGGAATAGGAACAACTGCGCCTTCTGCTGCGCTTCATATTTTAGATTCGACCGATGGGGGAGCGTCTTTAAGTACTGCTATACGAATTGGTAGACGAAATGGGGATGCTACAAATGAATTTGAATTAAAAACCCTGCATGATGGAAGCGATGAAGTTGATGCTATTACTTTTAATTTCAATGGTAGCGAACGTATAAGATTTAAAGAAGACGGTAAAGTTGGAATAGGAACAACAACTCCAGAAGCAACCTTTCAAGTTGATGGCGATGTTGGTATAACAGGACATTTAACCCTCCAAGACAAAGTTGTTCTTGGTACCTCGTCAACTAATCACGTAAGAGATATAGACTTTCGTAGGAGCAACACGAATGTAAATCCAACTGCACGGATTAGAGTAATCGAACCTGCTGCTACTCATACTAGTGCTATGACCTTTTCTACCTCAGATGCAGATGGAGGAGTAAATTTGGCGGAGGTAATGAGAATTGATCAAAACGGAAAAGTTGGTATAGGAACAACAAGTCCATCAAAGAACGTTCATGTCTACAGCGAAGATTCGGTAACAACAACACGAATTCAAAGCAATCCTGGCGGCAACTCATACGCACACCTTGATCTTGAGGGATACAGAGCAAGTGCCAATGCAGGAAATGTAGGAATAATTGTTTTTAATAACCATAATGGCAACGTTGATTTAGCACAAATTACATGCTATAACGACAGTGCTGGTCATGACAGAGGAGATTTGATTTTTGCCACTTGTTCAACAGCGGGCGAAGGCTTGACCACAAGAATGGAAATTCCAGCAGTTGGACCTGTTGAGTTTCCAAGTGGAATAAGTGGTCATTTAGGAACGCATGCTTATGCAAGATATGGACATATGGAAACTGCTGGAGGTGACGGCGGCTCTGCAACTGCAGATTCATACACTGATAAAGAAGTTAGTCATGCATTACATCTTGAGCAAACTGGATGTGCGTATTCTGGATTTTCGTCTTTTAATAATGCAAATTATATTATGACTTTAGACAAAGGACAATATTATGTCAAATGGACTTGTCCAGGTTGGCGCGTTGGGTATCATCATACAAGGTTAAGAGATGCTGATGTATCAACTACTTACTTAGTTGGAACTACCGCAAAAAATAATTCATCTAGTTATTCGACCAATAGCAATGGAGCTGGAACAATTTATTTAGAACGAGAAACAAATCTTAAAATGCAACACTTTACCACTATGGGAGGAGAGAGTTATAATTTTGGTTATTCTATTGACACTGATAGTAGTGTTTCTGCTAGTGATTATGATGATGACATTTATTGGTGGATAGAATTTTGGAAAGTTTCAGGCCCTGAGGTTCAACCATAAGAATATATTATGAATTTAACAAGAGTATTAACAAAATTAGAGTATCCCGCACGACAAAGAGAAAGTGGCTTACCAGTTTTTGAAACTTGTTGTACTTGGAAAAGTACATACGAACAAATGTCTGGCGCTTGGGTGTCGACTAACGCCCCGCTTTTGCCCAAGTCTGTATTTGAAGCTGCTTGGGAGGAAATATTAATAGAAGACGCTGCAACAGAATACGAAAAATACAGAACACACGAAACTTCAGGATATGCACCAATAACAAATCAGTTAGACATGCTTTATTGGGATGTTGCTTCAGGAATCTTTGGAGAACAGGCAAAAGAATCTGCTTGGTTTAAAAGTTGCAGCGGAACAAAAGCTGAGTTTCCAAAGCCAAATTAATCAAGCGATATTCTTACGTTTTTATTTTCAACTGTGGTTTTTTTGTCTGCCACGTGTTTGACTCCGTTTTTCTTTTCGTAATTCTTAAAGTATTTTTGTTTAACTGGGTCTACTCCTCCGTTTGACTCAGCTCGTTTTTCACTAAGTTCTTTGCTATAGTCTAGCATATCGCCAACACTGCCTTTCATTTTGCCCGTGCGCTCCACAAATTCATTTTGGCTATATGGATTTAGTTTTTTAGCAGTTGAGTTTCTCATGCTTATTTGCGGCGCATCATACACGCGTTCCCAGCAGTCTTCGTCTCCGTTTTTGCCACAGTAAGGAGCATAATCTTTCATGCTCATTTGTACTTCTATATATTCTTCGGTATTTGTGTTGTAAAATAAATAAATCATGGTAATAGTATTTCTGTTTTTTCGTGACCCACTATAATATTTGGATCTATGTAAGTTTCAAAACCCTTTTCAGCTGCTCTATGCATAAAACCACAGTCTGTGGTAGTCATTTCATATATTCCGTCTTCATCAAACCATGTAGGCTGTACCCAAGGATACTCTAAAGATTCAAATACACCTTTTTTAACTAATAACCAACCAAAACCAGTATATGAAACTTTAAATATATCTCTTCTGTTAGCTATTTGTTCAGGAGTTAGAAATTTAAAATAGCCATTTTGTTTAAAAAAATGTTTATCCCAATCTTCTACTGTGGCAAAATATTGTCCTCCTTGCATTAAATATAGTCCAGACAGTATATCAACATTTGTTTCTTGAGCCTTTTTTAAGAGATTAAAAAAATCACTAGGATCAAATACTTGATCGCTATCAATCCACATGATATAATCATAATCAACTTTACCTTGAAAAGGCTTTTGATTTTTGCCCGCGGTAGAACTCCCTCCAAGACATGCATTGCAAACAAAGTACCTATTAACATGATATTTTTGAGATAGTCCCCATTGTATATTATGCTTTGGCATTTCAGTAAGCAAGTCAGTCCAACTTGTTAAGAAATTATTAGTAAAACTTCGCCCTGGTAAACAAAAAATTATTTTAGTTTTTTTACTCACAAAATATCTTCTATTTCATCAAGGTCTTTTTCAAGTTTATCGAAATATTGTTGTTCTATTTCTGTTCTTAATAAAATTTCTTTCATCTCTAATATTGTATTCTTAATATTATCTTTAGACTCTGGTAACCATGTGTACTTTGAATAATATTCTAATTTGTCTTCTAAATCAGAAAAACGTGTTTTGTAGAAATCAATGCTTGTTTGTACAAGGTCAAATCTTTCTGTTATTTTTTTAATTTTTTGATATATTTCTTCGTCGTTCATTTTGATAAAAAAACCCGCACACTTTTAGGCATGCGGGCTTATGCTGTGTCCACCTTATACCTTACTTTTTGGACTTTTTAGTCTTCTTAGATTTGGTTCCAACTGCTTTAACTCCAAAAGCTCCAACACCAACCTTGGCGTTTTTTATGCCAACTACAGCATGTGGAAACGGAACGTTAACTGCGAGAAAAGGAATCTTAAAACCTACACTTTTGGTAGATAGGTTTGCGTCAACTCCTGTTCCTGCTTTTGTTCCTAGGGTTAAAGAAGGGATTGGCCATGTAACTTTTTGGCCTAATACTGTTGCTGTAGGCGCAGGCTTAATACCCGCGTCAAACAATTCTGCTCTAGCACTAGTGGTTACTAGTGCAAAGCATGCTGCTACTGTAAGAATAATTAATTTCTTCATGGTTATATTATTACACTAATTATACCTATTGAACCTTGATTTTTCTAGGTTTTGATACTTCTTTTTTAGGTAATGTTAGTGTTAAAATTCCGTATTCTAAGTTTGCCGTTATGGACTTAGTGTCTACGTCGCTTTTTATAGAAAAAGTGTTTTTATAGGCAGTTTTATCTTCTTTTTCAGCATTGACGGTAAGAGAGTTATCATTTATTTCTAGTTTAACATCTCCCTTCCTATATCCAGGTAGTTCGATTGATACCGTATAAACGTCTCCATTGTCTTTGACGTCTGTTATTCTACGTTCATCATCGAAAACTTTGTCGAATGTTGTAAAGAAATCCTTAAAAGGATCATAATTTTCATTGTCTATTAAAAACATATTTCTAATCGGGTTTAAGTGTCTTGTTAAAGTACTCATGCTTTTATTAAAGCAAAAAGCGTGCCAACTTATTTTTAAGCATTTTATACTATATTTTTATTTATTAGTCACTAATCGTGACTAAATGTCTCATTAAGTGTGACAGCTCATGTGTCAGATTGTATCACTTCAAGAATTTTGTTTAAACTCTTTTCATAGGTAAAGTCTTGTTTAAGTTTTAATCCTTCACTGTTTTCAGTGCCAACTTTACTCTCTGCAGTTTCCATTGCTGCGACAAGCTCATCAGTATCAAACGTGTAAATGTTACCTTGATTAAAAGGTCCGCCTTGGCTGAAAAATAATCCATCGGCAGCTACTTCTTTGCCATTTGGTTCAATTAGTATTGAATTTTTTTCATTCGCCCAGTCTTTGTGAGATGAACAATTCAATACTACGCTCCATTTACCTAAAGCTGTAGAATTAAAGCTTGGAAGATTCCATCCTTCTGCTCCGCTACATCCGCTAAGGTCTATTTGAATCGCATTCAAAAGATCGTTAACTTCACTGTTAGTTTTTAAATATGGTAAAAAGTTAACGTTTCCAACTCTTTGATCACCCAAAGTTTGTTGAATAACTTGTTGCATTTGATCTCCTTTCATAAAAGGATTAACCACTAAGCAAGACAACTGATATTTATAATTGTTTCCGTACTTTTTAACCCAAGCTTTTATAATTTCAGAAGTATGTTTTCTTTTTTCAAACTTTCCAATTAGTCCAAAATGAATTTTATCTTTTAAATATTCTTTGTCTGTTTTATGAAAATCACAATCAAAACCAAGAGGTATACTTTCTACGTTATCACAATCAAAAAGCTTAAAAGATTTTCTAGCATAAGAGCTACTAAAAATAGTTTTGTTTTGTAATTTAACTAATCTTTTTTCAACTTCAGTAGGAGAGTCTAGCTCATAGAAAGTATAAAGATATTGCCTTGGTGTAATTCTTCTTTCTGATCCGTTTATATGCCAAAGCTTAAGTGTGGGAGTATCTTTATCTACTTTCTTAAAGCGGTTGTCGGTTGATGATTGAAGCCATTTAAGGAAATCTTGGTCTAATTTGTCAAAAGCCTCTAGATCCGCCTGTTCCCCAATGGGGAACAAGGCGATATCCATTTGCTTTTTATACATTTCTCGCAAGAAGTTAACGGAAACATTTCCGAAACTTAGCGAATTAATGGGAGCTTCGACTACTAATTTCATTAAAATGGAACATTGTCGAATTCTTCAACCTCTTCTTCAACCGAAGATTGCGGTTTAGTTTTTGATTTTACCTTGGGCATTGTTGTTGATGCTTGATCGCCATCGCCGCCTTCGTTGACTGGACTTAAAAATTGGACCGAGTTAGCGACAACATACACTTTACTACGAGTGTCTCCATCTTTATTGGTCCAAGTATTTGTTTTTAGTCTGCCCTCAACTAATACTCTTTTACCCTTAGTGAGATACTTAGAGCAATTTTCTCCTACTTTACCCCACGCTTGGACATCAGCAAAAAATACTTCGTCTTTACTTAGTGGGTTGTTTACTGCTACAGCTAGGTTAGTAACTGAATCTCCCGAATCATTCACGGGCTTGGTTTCTGGGTCTCTTGTAAGGTTTCCTACACAGATATATTTATTATACATAATCTTTATCCTTTAGTTCTATTTTAAATTTTTCTATTGCAGAGTTGTGAATATTTATACAGCCTTGTATACTCATCTTAAGCTCTTCACTTATTTTCTTCCACGGCATAACTTTATTTTTTTCTCCAGTAATGTATCTCATTTCAAATATTTTTTCAACTCGTTTGTCTTTATGTTTTTTTGAAAACCTTATAGCTTCAGAAAAAACCTCTACATCTTCTTTTTGAAACTTTTCATTTTTTGACAATAACATATCTGACTCTTTTATGTCTTCAATATTAACTTGAGATTCTTTTTTTCTTTTGTTGTTTCTATTCAAGCAAATCCATTTTGTTTCATTTCCTAAAAACGTAGGAAACTTTGTTCCCTTGTCACTTTTATACTTAAGTGCCGCTTGGTAGATATTATAGTCTTTCTCGTCAATCAAGTCAAGCTTATTTGTTGTGTTGGCAGTTTGAGTATATTTATTGACTATGTCTAAATATATTCCAGTGTGTCTATCAATCAACTCTTTTAAAGAAAAATCTGCTTCTTTATTTTCTTTAATGTTATTGACTAACTGATAGTCTTCTAAGTTGTTAATTTTTAGTGACTTCATTTATAAATTTTTTTACTATATTATCGCGTTCGATTATTTGGTCTTCTGTGTAGAACTTCCAATCTATTGGAAATTCTGATACTTCTCTTAGGAGATCGTCGTTACGTTCTTCATTTTTATCAGCAGGAACTATGCCATCTCTTTTTAAATGAGCTAGAATTCCTCCGTTTTGTTTTAACCAAGAAGCTTCATTAAGGAACCTAATGTCACAAACGACCGATATTATACCATGATTGTTGTTGATGTCAATAGTTTTCTGTAGCTTTTTAATCCAATACTCTGGATTTTTTTTTCTCATCAAGTCTGTACCATAGCATATTAACAATGGCCTAATGAAGTTTTTTTCTTTGGGGTCTTCAGTGAAAGCAGATATACCAAACTTTTGGATTAAAAATGAGTCTAAATCACTTTTGAGCTCAAACGCTAGAGACAACTTTTTTGCAGAAAGCCCCACATTTTTTAGCTCTTTTATCAATATGCTACCAAATGTATCTTTACCTGTTCTTGCGTATCCAGCGATCCCAATTATATTTGGAAAAATCATGCATAGGATTATACTACTAATAAACATTATATTCAAGTATAATATTTGGTTGGTTATAATATACTTCCCAGAGAGATAATACTCCAATCAAATAATATTAATAATATCTAATATTATTACCAGTCTAATATTAATGTACGTATCAAAAAAGATCTGTACCAAGTATCAAAAAAGATACCCCTTGACATTATGACAAATTAAAGATATAATTTTGCTCATGAATTACTTCATCAAAGTTCCAGGCGAAATGATTGCCGATGTTGTTTCTGGCAACTTAAAAGATTGTGATTTGAAGGTTTACGCATATGTTGTTTCTAAAATTGGAAGTAAAGACTGCATGTATATGCCCGTAAAAAAAATGTCCGTTGAATTAAATGTTCGAGAAGTTACTATTAAAAGGAGTATGTCCAGACTTGAAAAACATAAGTATATCTTGAGAAGAAGGACTAAAAATTTCAGTCAAACAAAAATTTTAAAAAGATAGTAATGGATATAAGTTTTGTAATAATCACTGGAGGAAGCAAGCCTGAACATATAACTAGGTTGCTAACAAGCATACATAAACAGAATATTCAAAACTTCGAATCAATCATTGTAGGAAAAGTAGATGACTTACCTGCAAATTTAAATAATACAAACGCTATTGAAGCTAACGAAGCAGCTAAAAATGGAGAGTTAGGTGTTATGAGAAATATTGGTTGTAAAAATGCATTATTTGATAATATAGTAATACTGGATGATGATTTATTGTTAACAAAAGATTGGTATAAAAATTTATTAAATTTTAATGAAACCACGGATGGATATGATATTTTAACTTGCCAAATAAGAGTTCCAGACGGAGGACGATACTGGGATCACGCGTGTTACCAAAGCCCAAAAAGAGGACATATCACCCTTGAATCAGACGAGCAAGATGATCATTTATATATGTCTGGAGGATGTTCTTGGCTAATGAAAAAACATGTTTTTGAAAAGATTCAATATGATTCGTCAGAAATTTACAACATGAGTAATTTAAAGGATTATTCTGAAGGTAAACACAATGAGGACACTTATTTTGCAAAAAGATGCAGAGATTCTGGTTTTAAAATAATACACAACCACAGTTCAGTATCTTTTCATGATGATCCAACTTATACAAATTTAGGAAGATTTGCGCGGCGAAGGGAAAATAATAGAAGTCAGAGTTGGGTAAAATCAATGGATTTAGATTTTCCGCCAGAAGTTATTGTGCAATTTTCTGCTGCACTTTATAATTCTGGATTCCCTGCAGAAGCAGCCGATACATTAAGAATGGGATTAGAAAGACATTTTAAAAATCCAATACTAGAAGATAATTGGAAAAAACTTTCAGATGCACACGGAGGAGAGTTATCAGACTCTAGATGGTCAATGGATGAAGATCCTTTGTTTAAAGAAACATTAAATTGGATAAACGAAGAAAGTTTGCAACACAATGAAAACAGATAATTCCCAGATAATTCAAAGCTTATGGATAGGAAATAAACTTTCTCAAGTTGAGAAATTATGTATATCTTCTTATATACATCACGGCCATGAGTTTCATTTATATTCTTATAACGATATAGATGGCTTACCTCAAAACTGCACCATTAAAGATGCGTCTGATATTTTGCCAAAAGAAGAAATTTTTTCATATAATGTCGGATTAGGAAAAGGTAGTTATTCAGCTTTCTCAAACTATTTTAGATACAAACTCTTAAATCTTAAAGGAAACTGGTGGACAGACACAGACATTGTATGTTTAAAAAAATTTGACTTTGAGGATGAATATGTCTTTGCAAGTGAAAAAACGTCCTCAGATGGCAACCATATAACTTCTGGAGTAATTAAAGCGCCTAAAGACAGTCTATTTTCACAAAAGTGCTACGAGTTTTGCAGAGAACAAGATAAAGACACTTTACCATGGGGAGTCGTAGGCCCCAAGCTTGTTTCAAAAATTGTTAAAGAACTAAACATAGAAAACTTTGTTAAGCCTTGGAAATTTTTCAATCCAATAGGCTTTGAACAACTAGGCATGATATTTGATGAAACTTTTGGAAACATGAAGCTAGATGACTCATACGCAGTTCATTTATGGAACGAAATGTGGAGAAGAAACAATTTAGATAAAAATAGAAAATATGAAGAGAATTGTTTGTTCGAAAAACTTAAGAAAAAATATTTATGAAAATAGCTTATTTATGTGACAAAGAACATTACTTAAAAAAAATGTCAAGAGTCCGCTTTCACTCTATGCAAGCAATTGAGCGATTATGTGGCGAAGATAACTTTTTATGGACTGGGCCAAATTGGGATAGTTGGGACAAAGACAAAACTGTGGATGAGAATTTAAAGCAAAATAATTTTGTCGCAGATGTAATAATTGGATACAAGCCCTTAGAAATTAAAGGCTTTTCTGATTCAAAATATACAAAATGCATTAGATATAATGAAATGTACGATACAGACTGGACTTCAAAAGAGATTAATGAGTCTGCATCAGATATAGTTATTTGTCATCACAAAAACGACTGGGAAGACTGGAAAGATACAAAACTTGATAAGCCAGTAAAATTTATAAATATTCCACACTGTGCAGAAAGAACAGTTTTTAAAGACTATGAATTACCAAAGGCTCACGATGTGTTATTGGTAGGTGCTATAAATGTAACAACTAAATTAGGGCAACACTATCCATTACGCCAAAAAATGCTAGATGTTTTAGGGGATATGTCTGACAATTATAAAGTCGGCGTCTACAGCCACCCAGGTTACGTTTTGGGTGATGCACACGAAAATAGATATGCAATAGAATTTGCTAAAGCAATAAGTTCAGCAAAAATTTGCGTTACATGCTCTGGAGCACCAAAAAGTAGATTTGGAAAGTATGTAGAGATTCCTGCTTGTAGAACAGCAATAGCAGCAGATATACCAAATGAAGAACAAGAAACTTTTAAGAAATTTGTTATTGAAATTAACGTTGACGATTCAAATAATACAATAGTCAATAAGCTAAAGAAATACCTAGATAATCAAGACGAACTTAAAAAAGTTACAGACAGAGGTTGGCTTTTAATGAACAAGTATACCCAGGATTGGTATGCTTCTGTTTTTATAAACAAAATGACAAAAATTTTAAACTTATAAAATGGAAAACTGGAAGACTACTAAAAATTCAATTAAAAAAGACATATATGCAAATGTTGAAAAATACTTCAAAAGTATTTCCCTTGATGATTTAAAGCCCTCGAAATGGAAAGTCCCTATTGGCGGAGGATTTTATGACCATAATGAGGTAAACTCGGTTATTGAATGCTACCTTAATGGCTCACTATCAATACAAAAACCAGTAGCTGAATTTGAAGAGAACTTCTCCTCATACATAGGCTGCAAATATGGCGTAGCAACTAATTCTGGAACTTCTGCAAATATTTTAGCGTTAAATACTTTAATTGAATCTGGAGAGCTTATAGCAGGAGATAAAGTAGCGATTCCAGCAACAACCTTTATTAGCGTAGTAACCCCGATTTTACAACTTGGTTTGGTTCCAGTTTATATTGATGTTAAAGATGACTTAAATATGAATATGAAAGAGTTAAAACGAGCTCTTTTATTTGAAGAAAATATTAAGTGCGTAATGATAGTTCATACATTAGGCTTTCCAGCAGACATGGAAACTTTAATGAAACTATCTGAAGATTATAATTTTAAAACTATTGAAGATTGCTGTGAGTCGCATGGAGCATCAATTAAAGGTAAAAAGGTAGGTAGTTATGGAGATATATCAACTTGGAGCTTCTATGTGGCTCATAATATGACTACAGCGGAAGGCGGAATGGCTGTTACTAACTCAGAAAATTATAACACTATATTATCTGAACTCAGAGAATTTGGTAGATTAAAAACTTACAAAGGAGAGCGTTTCGGTTATACTAAAGATAATTTAGTAGACTTTGACGAAAGATATGTATTTCACAGAATTGGTTGGAATTTTAGAATGGCTGATGCTCCAGCTTCTTTTGGGATTCAACAGCTTAAAAAGCTTGATGAAATGAATAAAATCAGAAAAAGTAATGCTAAATTTTTAATAGATAATTTAAAAAAGCACAAAAACTTAATACTCCCTAACTACAGTAGTGATGAGTGTGAAATCACTTACTACTCCTTTCCAATTACATTAAAAGAAGGGTCAAATATCAGTCGAAAATCTTTTGTTCAACATTTAGAATCAAACGGAGTAGAGACTAGAGCTATAATGTGCGGAACCTTACCAGATCAACCAAGTTTAAAAAATTCTGTTCACGCTATCACTGGTGACCTAAAAGTTAGTAGGTATATCAGAGATCATGCTTTTTTTATTGGCTGTCATCCAATGTTAAAGCAAGAACACTTACAACATGCAGTCGACACTATCGACGGATATTTAAAATAATTTAAAAATGAAAAACATATTAGTTACAGGCGGCACGGGCGCTATTGGTTCAAATTTAGTAAAAAAACTATTAGTTAAAGAGGATACTAATAAAGTAATAATCCTAGACGACAACTCTTCTGGCTACCATAATAATCTAATACAAAATGATAAGATAATTTTTGTGAAAGGCAACGTATGCGATAGCTGGGTTATTGAACAAGCTTTTACTCATGAGATTACTCATGTTTATCATCTAGCCGCAAACTTTGCAAATCAAAGCTCTGTAGATTTTCCAGAAAAGGATTTAATGACTAATGGTATTGGAATAATTAAATTACTAGAAGCGTCAGTTAAAAATAATGTGAAGAAATTTTTATATTCATCATCTTCATGCGTATACAAACCTGTTGATTCTCCATTTGTCGAGCATGGTCCCATTGCATTGACAACTCCATATGCAATAACTAAACTTCTTTCAGAATATTATGTCACTTTTTATAATAAATTTAAAGACCTACCTTGTGTCGTAGTTAGATATTTCAATAATTATGGGCCTGGTGATTATCCAGGAAGATTCAGGAGCGTAATATGTAACTTCTTCTGGAAAGCGCTAAGAAAAGAACCCCTTGTAATTACTGGAGACGGAAGCGAAACAAGACCATTTACTTTTGTTGATGATATTGTAGATGGAACAATAGTCGCAATGGAAAAGAGCGAAGAAAAAATTGTTAAGAATTTTTATTCTCACCCAATTGAAGAAGACGATAATTTAATTTACAATATAGCAAACCCTGAAGTTATAAAAATTAAAGACCTAGCAGAAAAAGTTAATGATGTATGCGGAAACACTGCTGGGATAGAATATCAACCAAGAAGAAACTGGGATGTTATTCCTAATAGGTCTGTTTGCGTAGAAAAAGCCGTTAAAGAATTAGGATTTAATCCAAAAGTAAACATAGACGAGGGACTTAAAAAAACTTTACAATGGTTCTCTAGTGAGGAGTTTAAAAACGAAAACACGAGATTTTAGATTATGATTTGGAACGAAATTGTTTGTCTAGGCGACTCATTAACTTATGGTTCTCGAGATGATTTTGGCAGGTCTTACCCACTAGAGCTTAATAATATACTCACAGAAAGAACTGGAGAATACTATATATGCCATAATCATGGCGTACCAGCAGAAACTAGTTCAGAATTGCTTAGACGAACTTGGCAAGCACTAAATTCACATCAAGGAGCAAAGCTATCATTAGTTATGATTGGTACTAATGACACTCAAGCAAATATACCCTCAGACATATACGAAGACAATTTAAGACAAATCATAACAATGTGCAAAATTTTTAAAACCAGACCAATTTTAGCCACATTACCTGACTTGGGATTTACTCCTTTATATTTAAATAATCCCGATAATATTAAAATATATAATAAAAAAATAAAGTCTATAGCTTCTGAAATGAACTTAGAAGTTTGCGACATGAAGGGAATGGAAAAATATTATATAGATAATGTACATGTTAATCATAAAGGGAATTTAGAAATGGCAAAAAGATGGGCTGATACAATATTAAACATAAATGCGTAAAATAGTACACATTATAGGCGCTAGGCCAAACTTTATGAAAGCTGCGCCACTAATTTCACAATTAAAAAAGAATCGAAAATTCCAACAAGTAATAGTTCACACTGGCCAGCATTTTGATAAAAAAATGTCTGATGTTTTTTTATCTGAACTTAAAATACCAAAACCGAAGTATAAATTTTCTTTAAAGTCAAAAACAGCTAATACGCAAATTGCTGAGATAATAAATAAGCTAGAAGAAATCCTGCTTAAAGAAAAACCGAAGCTAGTAGTTGTTTATGGAGATATAAATTCAACAGTTGCAGCTTCAATTACAGCAAATAAACTAAATCTTAAAATTTGCCATATAGAATCAGGCTTAAGAAGTTTCGACAAACAGATGCCAGAAGAAATAAACAGAATAATTACAGATTCGCTTTCTAACTTTCATTTTGTAACAGAAAAGTCTGGAGTTCAAAATTTACTGAGAGAAGGGCATAGTAAACAGTCTATTTTTTTAGTTGGGAATACAATGATAGATTCTGTAAAAAAGTTTTTAGACTCTAAATCTTTTTCAGATTTTAAAGCTCCATTTTCATCTGGATGTGCTCATGAGCCGTTTTTTAAAAAAGACCCATATGCAATCTGTACTTTTCACCGCCCGAGTAATGTAGACACAAAGGAAACATTATTAAAAATTGTAGAGATTACAAAATGGCTATCACAAGATATAAAGTTAGTTTTTCCAATGCACCCAAGGACACAAAAAAATCTTAAGGAACATAAACTTTTAGAAAATTTGAAAAAAAATAACAATATCTTTTTAAGCCCTCCTTCTGACTATGGTAGTTTTTTATTTTTAATGAAACACGCAAATTTAGTGGTTACAGATTCAGGAGGAATACAAGAAGAATGTTCATATCTAAATACTCCGTGTTTAACACTAAGAAAAAATACAGAAAGGCCAATAACAATTTCTAGAGGAACTAATATCTTAGTTGACTCTCTAGAAGAAATATGCAAACATTTTGATTCAATAAAAAATGAAACTTTTAAAAAATCAAAAAACATTAAATTTTGGGACGGTAAAGCTTCAGAACGAATAGCAAAAATTATATATGAAAAATTATCCTAAAGTATCTTTCGGTATGGTTAACTGTAATAGGCTTTTTTATTTAAAAAGCTGTCTTGAATCATTACTTGAATGCACGCAAGATTATCCAAACAAAGAAATTATTATAGTAGACAACGCGTCAGCAGAGAGAGGCACTAAAGAATATCTAGATTCAATTAAAGATAAAAACATTAAAATACATATCACAAAAGAAAGAGATCCGTCAAACGAATATGCTAGGGGCCTAAACACTATCTATGAACTAAGTGATGGAGATTATATAATTCCGCTCGAAGGAGATTTACAATTTATAGTTAAAAACGGATGGCTTAAGGAGTATGTAGACTTCTTTGAAAACAATAAAGAATCAACTGGTTCTATAAGTTTAGACGCGCAGAGAACAATACGATTAAACAATGGTAGATATCTTTTCCCAAAAAATCAATCTAAGTATAAATTTATTTATAATTTAGCTAATCATCCAATTAGTGGAGCTGGAGACGCTGTATATTCCAGAGAGATTTTAGACAAAATGTATCCATGGGTTACTGAAAACTCAAGCCATGAAGGTGGCGGTGATTGCGAAACTAAAATGCTACGAAAAATTGATAAGATTTTAGGCGACAAAAAATCATCAACCTTTTTAGCTGTACCAATATTTCCCGTATGTACTGCAATATACACAGACCCCAGAGGTACTAATGCTAGAATAAGAGGGAACAAAAGGTATGGCAAGTATTGGCCACCAAAAGAATCGTTTAAGTATTATCAAATTCATGAATACGAAGAAGCTTTAAAACTTATTGCTGACAGAGATGTGCCCCTTGGAATTGAAGCTGTGGTTAATCCAATTGGATGGGAGAAACCCTTAGATAGCCAAGGAAATTGGTTAAAGAATCCAATCAGGCCAGAGAACTGCACTGAAGACGATTACGAAGTTATAGATTAGAGACTATGAAATGGTACGATGACCTATGTGAGTATTATAAAGTCTCACCAGAAGAAGCTAACGAGCTTGGAACTAGAAAAAAAGATAGAAGGCCAAACCTTCCTGGATCGCCAACTTGCCAACCCGTATCGAATTTAACGTTCGAGGAAATCTGGGATAGTAAACCAAGAGAGACCACGGCTCAAATTTTTGAATTTTACAAAGACATAGGATCTTGGTCTTCGTTCAGACAGTGCAAATACCACGAACATGGACCTGCGTACAATACTGGCCCAATAACGGCCCAGCAAATTTCAATTAACCAGCTAGACGGAAATATAAAAATTCTCGAATATGGCGCAGGAGTTGCACCAATATCGTCTTGGCTACATCACAATTTAACCAGTTGTAATTTTGAGTTTTACATAAATGATGTTGAATGTGAACATTTAACATTTGGGCACTGGAGGCTAAATAAAAGAGGAGCTAATGTCAAAAAGTTTGAAATTCAACCAGATCAATTTCCAGATTATGGTGCTATTAAATTTAACTTTATATACATGCTTGACGTTTTGGAACATTTAGATGATCCATTTGGAGCGGTAAGTGAAGTAATAAAGTATTCAGCACCCAACCAAACCTTGTTTTTTGAGACATGGGTAAACCACGAAGAAGGTAAATCTACTCATTGTGATCTTGATAGAGATAAACAAAAAACAATTAAACTTATTAAACAAAACTTTTCTCTAATACTCGATACTGGAGGTATGAGAGTCTGGAAGAAATTATTGCATTTTTAATGAAAATTTACATAAACAATTCAAATGAAAATTGGATTTGTGATCGTATGCGCCAAGAGTTTATTGAGTATAATTCAGATCATATCACTGACAATATTTTACAAGCTGATGTATTATGGCTTTTTTCTAATTGGATATGGAGAGAAATTCCTGCAGATTTACTTAATGATAAAAAAGTGATCACAACAATACATCACATTGATCCAGAAAAGCTTAATATCGAAGACTTTTTATTACGAGATAAATTTTGTGATGCATATCATGTCTTCAGCGAAAAAACAATTCCGCATTTTCCAAAAGAAGTTGATAGAAATAAAATTCACGTAATTCCTTATTGGTATAACGAGAACCTTTGGTTCAATATGCAAGACAAAAACAGTATGCGTGAAAAGTTTTCTATACCCCAAGACAAAATTGTCATAGGCAGCTTTCAAAGAGATACTGAAGGTTCTGATTTAAAAACTCCAAAACTCTCAAAAGGTCCAGACATTTTTTGCGATATTATTGAAAAGCTTGATAAAAAGCCGCATGTATTATTATCAGGATGGAGAAGACAATATATCATGTCAAGGCTTGAATCAGCAGATATCACATATTCATACTTTGAAATGGCTGACTTTAATACTTTAAACGAATTATACAATTGTTTAGATTTATACCTTGTCACATCTAGACAAGAAGGAGGCCCACAAGCTGTCTTAGAGTGTGCCTCAAACAAAACTCCAATACTTTCTACAAACGTTGGGTTCGCGGATAAAGTTCTTTCTGATAATTGCATAGTAAATAACACTCAAGAATTTATTGATAAAATTAATTCTTCAGATTTTAACTATACTTATCAAAACTATGAAAAGCTACAAGAGTATACTATGCAAAATTCAATGCCAAAGTATATTAATGTTTTTAAAAGGTTATGAGAGTTTTTATTTCCTACGACTTAACTGATTCACCATGGGGAGGAGGGAATCAGTTTTTAAAAAACTTAAAAAAATATTTAGTAGAGGAAGCGTTGTATTGTGAATCGCCAGAGAACGCGGATATTATATTATACAATGGACATCAATTCATTGAAGAAACCCTATCAATAAAAAAACGCCACCCTAATAAGACTTTCGTGCACAGAATGGATGGATTACAAAAACTTTACAATGATTTATCTGATACAAGGCAAGACTTAGCAATAAATTTTAATAAATTGTCTAATGCGACTATATTTCAAAGTAAATGGGCAAAAGATGAATTTAATAAATTTAACTTTAATCCAGAAAAATCCACCGTAATACTAAATGCTGCAGATCCCAAAATATTTTATAATACAGAAGAGACAAGAACAAACGCTAAAATTAACTTATTATGCACAAGCTTTTCAAATAATTTAAATAAAGGTTTCTTATTCTATAAAGAGCTAGATGATATATTAGATTTTCAACAATTTAATTTCACCTTTATAGGAAACAAGCCAGACAATATAACTTACAAAAATATAGAATGCTTATCCCCAAAAACAACAATTGAAATTGCTGAGCGGCTAAAGCAAACAGATGTTTTTGTTTCTGCTACAGTAAATGATTGCTGCTCTAATTCAATTATTGAAGCATTAACATCTGGAGTTCCCGTTTTAGCTCAGAATAGTGGAGGAAACCCAGAGATAGTCGGGCAAGGAGGAGAGTTATTCGAAAATATAGATGAGTTCCTATTTAATCTTCAAAAAATAACATTGAACATTGATTTTTATAAAAAATTGATTAATATCAAAACAATGAAACAAATTGCATCAGATTATGTAGAATTTTTCAAATGTATCTAGTCAACGTTAGCATAGATGACGTTTCTCCACACCCACAGTCATCAATAAAAGTATTAGACAGGTGCCATGAACTTATTAATATTTTTTCAAATATAAAGTTCACGCTGTTTATACCCTGTGCGTACTGGAGAACAATTTCGCACACTACTGAAAAACCTTTGTTTCTCGATCAATTTCCTGAGTTTTGCGAAGCAGTTAATAAACTAAACCCAAATAACTTTGAAATTGGCTTTCATGGAATGTATCATGGCATTCCAAATAAAAGTAATAACGACGAATTTAGATATTTGAACTACAATGAAACTGTAAAAATCATTGCAGACATGAGAGAAATTGCAGCAAAAACAAAAATTTTGTTTAAAAATATATTGCGCCCTCCAGCATGGAGAATGTCACCAGATTCAATAAAAGCATGCGCGGATAACGGAATAGAAATACTAGCTCTTTCTCCAGATAAATATAGCGACGGTTCATTAGATTATCAAGGCGAAGATGAAAAATTTGAAAATGTAGTTTATTATAATTGTTGCCCACCATCTAAAGAATTAAAATTTTATGACAAAACGGAAATAGTTTATCATGCGTGCGAATGGGATAGAAATTATCTAGACCAAGAAAAAACAAATGAATTAAAAAACTTTTTAAATAATGAGAATATAAAGTTTTGTTTTTTGGAGGATATGTTAGATGGGTAGGTCTGATCCACATGTTCTAACTTTTTATAACAAAACCATCAAGTCCAAAGGATCTGTGGCTTTATTGGGCTTTTCTAATAACAACTTTTATAATGGTGATTTGTACGACTTAAGCTTAGATAATTGGAATATAAATTCAGAATGGATGCTCAAAAAAAAGTATGATACAATAATTTGTACAAGATGTGCATATTTTGCAGAAGATCCATGGGACTTCGTCGAGAGATGTTACGAACACTTAAACAAAGATGGAGTCTTATATGTTGATTGGGGCTTAGGAGACCATTGGAGGTTTGAGGATTATAAAATTGGCTGGGTTAAAAACAAACAACAAGAACATGCATACCAAGATGATAACTATTTATGGTCTACAGTTTGGAACAAGCGGTTCAAAAGCAATGACCAGTATAAGCTTTTTTGCAAAAACGTAGAAAAGTTTGGTTACAACAATGTAGAAAAAGCGATAATAAAAGAAGTACCAAGAGTACTGAAGTTAGATTACATAAAGCTATTTTTTAACGTAGAATATGATATACTTTCACTGTGGGAAGATTCACCTCAACTTTATATCTTAATTAAAGCAATAAAAAAATGAATTTTTTAGCTCTAGAAATGACCTTTTTGCGCTACTTTCTTCCACTTATTATTTGCGGAAACAAAAGAAATGTAAAGTCAACAGTTTTAATACAGAGGAATAATAAATATAACTGCCCAGTAAGAAACGCAAAGCACTTAAATTATTTGTCAGATAAATATAATTTTAATATTCAGTATGTAAACGAGGCAAACAAAGATATAACTTTTTTGATTGAAGGAGTTGGCGCTAACTTAACCAACGCTAAAAAAATTTCAATGACGTACATGACAGACTATCAACTTTCATGGGAAAAATATTGGAACGATATAGATTATTGCATATTTCCATCAAAATGGTTTGCAAAATTTATTAAAAAAGAAGAAGATCAAAAATCATTGTTTCTAGGAAGCACTAAGTATGATGTTAAGCTTGATAAGGAAGAACTTTTTAAAAAATATAGTCTAAACCCTAAGTTTAAATATGCGTTTGTACCTCTTCCAAGATCCAGAGACTTAAATTTAGTTAATTTATCTTTTGTCTATAATTTTTTACACAACAAAGGATATAAAATCATTACAAAGTCAAGAGGAAAAGATAACTACAAAGGAGATGGCGACTTTAATTTTTCTGATACCTCATGGTTCCCTCATGACTCAATGGAATTAATGAATATATCAGATTTGGTAATAAATTTTGATTCTACTTGTATTAAAGAATGCGTAATGGCAAGAAAAAAAGTCATTAATTTTAACGTGAAACCATTTAAACAGCTATTGCCAGAGCTGTACAATGAAAAATACGCTGCGAATATAAAATCCGACTTTTGGAATGAAGACAGTTTAAACAAGCATTATGAAAGAATTTCTACCTCTAAAACTTCAAGTTTTGACCCTGTCATTGAAAAATATTTATTTAAAACTGGAAGTTCTGCCAGAATATTAGATTATTTTGGTATAAAGTGAATATTCTAGCAATTATCCCCGCAAGAGGCGGAAGCCAAAGGCTACGCAATAAAAATATATTCCCATTATGGGGAAAGCCAATGATTTATTGGGCTATACAAGCATGTAAACAGTCTGAATTTAACATAAAAGTTTGCGTAAGTACTGAAAGCGAAGAAATATCGAAAATATCTGAAGAATTTGGTGCTACAATACATAAAAGAGACCCAGAGCTTGCAGATCACAAAACCTATAAACAAGCTGCAATAAGATCTGCGGCAAAATGGTACGAGAAATCAAATGGCAAGCAAGATTTTTTTATATCTCTTCAAGCCAACTCTCCACAAGTAAAAAATAAAGATCTTGACAAAGCTATAGAAAGTTTGTTAAAATATCAAAAGGACGAAATTTTTAGCGTAGACTCTGATCTTATGCAAAATGCTGCATTTAGAATTTTCAGAGGAGATTATGTTTACCAAAAAGATTTAAGCACTAATTGTGGAGTTCACATTTGTGAATTACATGATGTTCATACAATAGAAGATATAAAATTTTTAGAAAACAAATGATAAAAGACTATTCAAAATTTATTGAAAAATGTATAGAAGATTCACGCAATAATATCAGTGGCATCTCAAAAGTAGAATCTCACAAGGCTTCAGGAAGACAAGCTGAAAACGTACGTAATCTAATTGGGGACACTAAGCCACATGCAATGAGCACAGAAATAACACAAAACTTACTTAATAACCTTTGTTCATTTGGGAATGCTAGATATTTAGAAATAGGCGTATTACATGGAGCTTCATATTTTGCGGCCGCATTCAACAATACTGGTGATTTTTACGGAATTGATAATTGGTCAAAATACGGAGATAAGCGCAAGCACATAGAAGCAAATATAGAAAGACATTCAAGCGAAAATACTAAGTTTCATTTTTTTAATGAAGATTGTTGGAACTTAGACTTGTCTAAAGTAAAACATAAAATAAATGTATTTTTCTATGATGGAAATCATTCAAAAGATTCACAAGAACGATATCTAAAACATTTTGATTCAATATTAGATGATGAAATAATTTTGATAGTTGACGATTTTTTCAACCCAGGGATAAATTTTTCCATGAAAGATTCTACAAAACACTGTATTGAAAAGTCTTCTTTTGAGTTGATGTGTGAATATGAATTACAAAATAAACCCAAAACGAATACATGGCATGAAGGATTTTACCTAGCGCACTTAAAAAGAAAAACAACATGACAAAAACTTATATAATATCAGAGCTTTGCGGACAATGGGGAGGCTCAATAAGTCGAGCTAAAGAAATGATTGACCAATCTAACATCGGAGGAGCAAGCGCAGTAAAGGTTCAACTATGGGATACGTACAAAATGCCAGGGGAAAATAGAGAAAAGTGGGAATACCTTGCAATGAGTAAAGACCAGTTTTTTGAGTTAAAGAACTACGCAAACAAAGTTGGTATTGACTTTTTCGCTTCGCCTTTCGACCTAGAAAGATTTAACTGGGTATTAGAAGCTGACCTTAAAATAAATAAAATAGCTAGCTCACTATTAGAGTGGAATTTTGATTTATGCAAAAATATGGTTTCGTCAGGATTAAGAACTTTTTGTTCACTTGGAAAATGGAATAAAGATAAATTGCCGTTTAATGATGATAACGTAGAGTACTTTCATTGCTTAGCCGAATACCCACATTCAGAAGAAAGGGCTATATTAAAAATGCCCACAAACCTAACAGGGTACAGCGATCATTCAATTGGAATTGCAGCATGTATCGAGGCAGCAAGCCGTGGAGCTACTTTGATAGAAAAACACTTTACCCTAGATAAAAACTTACAATGTGAAACAGAATCTGCACATTCGTGTTCTATGGACTTAGATGAATTAAAAAAGTTAACTAAATTTTGTAAAGCATGAAAAATAAGCTAAACATAGCTTTGATCACAGCTGGCAATCCAAGACATCATTATTTTAAAAAAAAGATATCCTCAGTGGTTGACGCTGGGCTAATTATTGAAGAACCTAAAAAATCAAAGCCAACACGAAAAGAAATATCATTTTTTAAAAACCGTTTTCTGGATGATAACTGGAGTTCTAAAAACAACAAACAAATTAACATAAACGACAGAAGCTTAAATAGCGTTGAAACGCAAAAAATTTTAGAAGATTTTTCTCCTGATTACATTTTTACTTTTGGCTGTGGGTTACTTAAAGATAATATTATCAAGACAGCTTCAAAATACGTAATAAATATTCATACGGGACTCACGCAATATCACAGAGGTGTTGAAGGTCCGTTATTTGCGATATACGAAGAAGATCCTACGATAATAGGAGCAACAATCCACCAAGTCACAACAGGAATAGATTCTGGCGAAGTTATTGCGCAAGAAAAACCGAAACTAAGGTTAGATGACGATTTAGATTTACTATTTTACAGAACGTGTAAATGCGGGATTGATCTTTTACAAAAAAATATTATCAAAATTATTTTAAACAAGGCTAAATTCAAAACTCTAGATAAAGGAAAATTATATCAAAATAAAGATGTCACAGAGAAAGTAATTAGTAGTGCAAGGTCAAAAGTTGGCAAGGTGCTTTATAACTATTATGATCTAGATGGCGCAGCAAATCAATTTATATATTATTAAAATGAAAATTGGAATTTTTTTATCTTGTTACAACAACGAGGACACTATTCAAGAATGTATCGATTCTATACTTAGACAAAGCTGTTTAGATTTTAATCTTTACATTTTTGACGACAACAGCAAAGATACTACCGTAGAGAAAATCAAAAAAAATAAAGACAAAAAAATCAAACTAATTTGTTCTGAAAAAAATATAGGTACTTATGCATCTAAAAATTTTCTTTTTCAAGAGTATGGACACATGCATGAATATATAGCTTTACATGATTCAGATGATATTAGCATAAGCAATAGACTTGAAGAGCAATTAGCTTTTTTAAAAAATAGTTGTGATAAAACTGCTTGCTGCGGAACAAACATTATAGAGTTTTGGCAAGAAGACTACTTACCGCATACCGTATCGTCTGAAATAATTAACAAAAAGAGCAGAAAGAATTTTTACCCAGATGAGCTTGATAAATCGGTGTTAAAAGATGTTGTGGATTATTTAACGAAAGAAGGTTTCTATCAAAAATATATGAAAACTAAATTTTGTATGAACGGTTCTCTTATGTTTAAAAGCAAGATTCTACAAGAGCTTGGAGGATGGGATGGCAAAACTCATATAGCTGCAGACACAGATATCATACTTAGAACTTTAGCAAAATATCGCATCTTTAATCTACAAAAGTTTTTATATAAACGCAGGTTCAGCAACACATCACTAACTGGCAGCGCAAAAGTAGGAGTATCTTCAGAAATTAGAAAACAATACAATTTAAAAAGAGTTAGTATTGCTAAATCAGCGCTTGAAGGGAAAGTACTAAAACAAAATTTTTATTTTCCAAACTTTAATTATAAATGTGTGCAATTATAGGTACAGTAAATCATGAGTTAAATAGACTCTGCTTATCAAGACTATATTCAAGAGGTCCTGATTATAATAGCGTATACAAAAACAAAAACGTAAATTTTGCTCACGCAAGGCTTTCAGTTATTGATGCAGAAGGAGGAAATCAACCAATGCAATCAATCTCAGGCAACTCAACTATTATTTTTAATGGGGAAATTTACAACGCTAGAGAATTAGATACAGCTTATAAGTCAGATACAAGAGTGCTTTTAGAGTATTATGAAAAACATGGTATTGAAAAAACCTTGCAAGATATTAATGGTATGTTCTCTTTTGCAATTTTTGATAAAAAACAAAATAAAATTCTTATAGCTAGAGACAGATTAGGCGTTAAGCCTTTATTTTATTATAATAAAGATAATAAATTAATTTTTTGCTCTGAGATTAATCCAATTAAAGATGAAATAGGAACAAACAACCTATCAATTAATACTACAGCTCTTAGTGTTTATTTTAGATTATTTTTTATTCCATCTCCTATTACAATATGGAATGAAATCGAAAGCCTTAAACAGGGTAACTATTTAATCTACGACTTAAAGTCAAATCAGTTACAGCAAAAAACATATTGGAAGCTATCTCAACCTGAAAGATCTAAAAGTAATATAAGCAAATTAGAAGAGCTAATTGAAGATGCATCTATAATACGAACTAGGAGTGATGTGCCATACAGTGTTTTTCTATCTGGAGGTATAGACTCGACATTAATCACAAAATACTTATCAAGATTTAATAAAAATTTACAAACGTATACCGTCGAAGTACAGGATCCCGATTTAAATGAAGCGGAGTATTCAAATATAGCTGCTACAAAATTTAAAACAAAGCACTCTTCAATTAAATTAAAATATAAAAATATATTAATTAATCATCTTAGAGAAATGACTACTTATTTCGGTCAGCCATTCGCAGATTTGTCGATAATACCATACGACTTAATTTCAAACCAAATAGGCTCACGATCAGTAGTTGCACTAGGGGGAGATGGAGCAGATGAATCTTTCTGTGGTTATAACAGATACGACAATCCCACAGGAATGGTTGAAGACTTATACAGAAATAAAGAATTTAACCTAACACCATCTCAAGACCCAAAACACTTTTTGTTAGATAATTTACCTTATGTTCCAACAGACAAAAACGAGTTATTAAGAATTTTAGATATAAGCTATTTTCTAGAAGGAGACATCTTACAAAAAGTCGATAGATTAAGCATGAGGCATTCATTAGAAGTTAGATCTCCACTTTTGGATTATAGAATTATTGAATTTTCCAATGCTTTAGATTATAATCTCATGTTCAAAATGAGAAAAAAAGAGGTATTAAGGAGATTTTTAGAAAAAGATTTTTCTAAAAACTTTATTGATAGAAAAAAGATAGGCCTTACGCTTACTCCCGAAAATCTTAAATCAACTGTAGATAGCTATCTTAATCAACACAATTTTAATTATCCATTAATTTGTAAAGACTGGTTTAAAAAAGTCTCTTCAAATTATTATTTAAAGTTTGCGATGTTAATGTTTGTTTTATGGTACGAGGAAAACTATGTCTAACCCAATAGTCTCAATTATAGTCACTAATTACAACTATGGAAAGTTTTTACATCGTTGTTTGAGAAGCTGTTTATCTCAAAAATTTTTAAATTATGAAGTTTTAGTCGTAGACGATTGTAGCACTGACGACTCAGTCGAAATAGTTCAGCCTTTTCTGCAATCAAACGATAATTTAAAACTCATAAGCAACCCACAAAACCTCGGAGTAGCAGAGTCTGCAAATCTTGCAGTTCATGCAAGTAGAGGTCAATTTTTTATTAGAGTTGACTCAGATGACTTTGTAGTCTCAGATATGTCTTACATTATGTATAAGTTTTTAGAAGCTAACCATTATAGCTTTGGAGTTTCTTGTGATTATTATTTAGTTGACAACTACGAAGACAAGATAGAAAGAAAGTCTGCGGAAAAATTTCCTATATCTTGTGGAATCATGTATAGAAGAGATTTATTTTTAGAATTAGGTGGATATAATCCAAAAATGAGACACAGAGAAGAAGAGGAACTAAGAAAAAGACTTGGAGAAAAATATACAGTAGATTATTTAAAAATGCCTTTTTATAGGTATAGAATGCATGACTGCAATAAAACAAAAACAAAAGAATATTTAGAAACAAAAATATGAACGTAGGAATTATAGGAAGAGGGTTTGTCGGCAACGCCATATTTCAAGGCTTGAATCATTATTACGATATGAAAGTTTATGACGTTGACTCTAAGAAATCAACACATGAATTTAATGAAGTAATTAATTGTGATGTAGTTTTTTTATCAGTTCCAACTCCTATGCATAAAGACACGGGCGAGTGTGACTTATCTTATATAAAATCAGTTTTTGACAAAGTTAAAGATATACAAGGTCGCAACGAGTCTTGTACTTTTGTTATTAAGTCAACAGTACCAGTAGGAACAACGGAAACTTTAAACGAAAAATATAATCAAAAAATTAAAATTGTTCATTCTCCAGAATTTTTAACAGCGCGAACAGCAATAACAGATTTCATATGCCCATCACGACATATTATTGGTGGGCATGCTAGCAAAGGCACAGATAAGTTAAAAGAAATTTATGAATCAAGATTCCCAGGAGTTCCTTGTTATGTAATGACTAGTAAAGAATCTGAATTTATTAAATATTTTGCTAATTGTTTTTTTGCAACAAAAGTATCGTATTTCAATGAAATGGCTATCTTCGCAAAAGCTCATAATCTAGATTGGGAAAATGTTATTAAAGGAGTTATGTCTGACGGAAGAATCGGAATTAGTCATTATCAAGTTCCTGGT
>TARA_R110000824_G_scaffold171454_3_pt1 | contig 26402 bp, 35 predicted proteins | sample TARA_R110000824 | Tara Oceans TARA_R110000824 (sample SAMEA4397747) | marine metagenome | biome: Polar Biome; feature: [MES] marine water layer (ENVO:01000295) within the mesopelagic zone...; material: water (ENVO:00002006), including particulate matter (ENVO:01000060) such...
CCAGAGGCGGCCACGTTTCCAGAAGCATCCACCGTCAGCCGGTCGCTGTTACCACCACAATCTACGCGTAGCTTGTCGGTGCTGTGGTCGTAGTAGACCTGACCAGAGGCAACGGCAGCGTTGTCACCGAACTGGATAAGCCCGATGTTGTTTGCAGACCCTACCAGTTGAATCGACGGGCGCGTGTCGTCCTCGCATATCACGGTCGCGGTAGTTGAATATTGCACCCCGCTTCCGGTGTCCCTCTTGGCGTGTACTTCGGCTTCCGCTTGCTCTGTGCCAGCACCGAGGCGCTCTACACTTACGTTACCTGGTGTCACCGTTAGATCGCCTGTGGTGGCTCCCGTAGCAGATGTAGTGCCAAGCACGAACTCGTCACGGCTCTCGTCCCAGATGATAGCGGCGTTTGTGCTGTCGCCTCGCTCGATGACAATCCCAGCGTCGCCCGATGGCGTGCCGCTTGTGCCGTTCGCCAGTTCGATCAGCTTGTCGCTGATGATGGTGTTCGTGGTGCTGATGGTCGTCGTGGTTCCGGTCACCGTCAGGTTCCCGGCGACAGTGAGCGTCGACCCGTCAAAAGTTAGATTTGCCTCCGCGTTCAAATCTTGCTGCTCCTCTACGACAGAACCTACGGTCAAAAGGCGGTCCGCTACCGAGTTTGTGATTTCCGTTACGACTTGATTTGGTGAACCTTTGGCCATTTTATTTCTCCGGTCTGTCGCCAGCTTCAATCATTACTTCAACGTAACGACCGGTAACGCCGGTGATATTGGCTATAAAAATCCGGTTGATGCCTTGAAACTGTCGATGACCTTTGAAGATAGTGAACTCGGTTGGCGTATCTCCAGACAACTTTATGTAATCATCGTTGATGCTATCGCTGCTCGTCGTAAATGACAGCCGCGCTTTGCCACCGTTTGGCCGAATAGTGACCATGCGGGCAAAATCTGGGATGTTCACTTGGGTTGCTTTGTTTTGGTCAGTCGTGTCGAGCTGAAACCGTCGAATATCTGGGCATTGTTCCCGTGTAAATGAAATCTCGGTCATGGCCATTGTGGACTCCGGGTAGGTGCGTTCGTGAAAATGGTATCACATAGCTATCTGGAGCGCGACCAGCTTACGAATCGTCAACGACCGTGCCACTCGGTGCAATAGCTGCGTGACCTTGTGGAAATAGTATTTCAAGCGTCACTGTACCGCCAACCCAGTCCGTTCTTGTTCCAACGACCAAGCCGATTTGGTCACTGCCATACGCTCCAGCTCGAAAATCCACTACGGACATTATTTTTTTGTCTTCCAAGTCATAGTCAGGTCCAGACTCTACGACCCGCCCGTAGCTTGGCCCATAATAATGATGTTGTGCGCCGTGAACGATTTCGGCTTCTCGTAGGGGCATACTGATTTTCGCCAAGTCTCCAACCCCAACTTCCGCATAGCGTAGACCACTACAAACCACTGTCGCCCGTGAAGGTGGTGCCACACTCCACCACGGTTTGAACTGCGTTTCAATCCAAAAATCACCGTACCGTTCTGCTTGGGTTTCGCCTGCAGCGACCGGTGAATGATTGACTTCAATGCCATTCAAGACCGGGGCCGCTCTTGGGTCCGTATCTTTTGTGGCACCTACCGCGTGAGTGTCAATGTCTGACGATTTGAATATCACTTGATTGTACACAGAACGGGCTGACGAATCGCATAGCGTCCAGTTGACCGACGCGATGTGTTCTGGGTAAATGTAGCAAGTGTCGATACCTTTGATTTTCATCTCCAACGGTTTCGCTGCAATACCTACCGAATACGCACCGTTTTTCCATCTTGGGAACACACCGAACTTGGCAAACAATCCACTCAGGTGAGAAAACCCATTTTCTTTGGGTGCAGTTTGTACCGAGCGCATTGGAGAACCGTTCGTCGTACCAGTTGCGTCTTGCCATATCCCTTCAAAAGCTTTGGCTACTTTTCTGATTTCGGTGAAGTCAATTAAATCATACGATCCAGCCGTAGTCGGGTCTCCGAAAAGACCGCACACCATCTCTTCGCTATACCCGTTTTGATAAAAACAGTTGACCAATTCGCATACCGGATTTCCGTAAATCACGCACACTGGCTGTACAATTGACCCCGTTCCACTCGTACTTGCGGTTGGAACACCGTACCCAAACAACTTGTCGTTTTTGCTATTTACAAGAACGGCAGATGTTGAAGTGCTGACGGACGTAATGTATCGCAGAATGTATTTGTTGCCTGACGTTGGGCTAACCAAGGCAAACCGATTTCCATCACCGCCTTCCGAAATGTCTTTATACAAAATATCGACGTCGCGTATGCTTAGTGCAGTTGCCAGTCTTTGATTATTTTTGAACCCATGTTCATCTACGTCGTTAGACTGATTTTCGAACCCCTCACCAGACATTTGAGCGTTGCCTGTCGAGTCAGTAGCACCCGGAACCAAAACCGTCGTCGTCGTTAATGAATCGTCGAGTTTTTTAAACCATTTGTGATGGTCCGATGAGCGTTTTCTGTCAAACGTACCCTTAAACAATCCTGATTCGTTATTTCGGGTCATCAGATATGACATTGCGTCTTGAAACTCGAGACGAGTGGTGGGGCCGCCTTCCCAGCTCATATTCATATACTGCCCAACGAAGATCGTTTCGTATGCAGATTCGTTGATAGAACATTCCAGTTTTGCCAGGCACCCCGGCTTCATTATTAAGCATTGGGACGCTGCTCTATTAGACATTTCGACGGACAGCGTACCCATTTGATAAGCCCACGTTCGGGCTGAAATAGACTGCGCTCCAAACGTGATGCCTTGAGTCAATCCGTGCGTCGTGTAGTATGAACCGTCCGCAGCGTACCCTCTCGGGTCATTATGAGATGTGATTTCAACGATATGAGACGGTTTGTCCCAATACCCAAGTTTCAAACCCGGAAACTGTGACGTACCAAGAACGAGCCGAAACTTTAGGTGGTAGTTTTTTGCACTCAACTGCTCTTTAAATTCGGAAGACCACATTCGTTCATTCCCACCAAAAATAATCGCGGTCGGCGGTTAGGTAAATGCTTCTCGCTCCAAAGATTTCGGGAATGTCAAAGGCTGGCGTTATCTCCGTCGCCCCCGGCTTGTCAGGGTCGACGCTGACTTCTTTTTCGGGCGGTTGCTGCAAAAAGGTCCATTCGTAATCCGGAATGATGTACTCGAGCCGCAGGTCGAATGTATACGCAATGCGATGTTCGTGAGTCAACAATGCGCCGCCTACACCAGACGCAGGCATAAACAAAAACGGGTAAAAATCAGAATGGCGCAGCAAAGCACCTTCTGGATAGTCGTTATGACACCTGAGATTCGTTGTGCCACCGCCAGTTTCATCAATAGAAACCAAGGTGTCGCCTGTAGGCGTAGACGCTGATGAATATGCAGCGAAATACTCTCTGGCTGCGATTGGGGCCGACGACTCTATTACAAACTCGTCGCCGTATGGTGCGCTTGTAGACCCCGTAAGCCTCACCAACGACGTCGAAGCTGGAGCATAGGCGTTGAACAGGTTTGGTCCAACTGTGAACGAACGACTGTTCTGAAAATGAACACCTTTGGTCGTTGCCGCGTATGCTTTGGTATCATCCAACCCAAAACCTACGATACCCCCTCGTTCAAGGTGATTGATCATTGCCGAAAGCCGCCTAAACATTTCTCGGTCTGTGAATCGCTCTAAAACGACCCGCACTGCAATAGATGGACGGCCAGTTGTGCGGCTGAACTTGCCTTGAATTGAAACTGAGTCCGAAACATCTCGGATTGGAGTGATTTGCAGGTCGCTTAAGTCTTCACCTAATGAAAGGTGGACTCTGTGCGCAGACCTTGAATGAGGTTGCCAACAAAAAAACGGTAAACCCATGTCATATGCTCGTTGTTGGTGACTGTGAGCCAAAGAACGACGACTCGGCGCGTCCGGTTGACCCCAATGATTTCTCAATAATACGGGAAAGCGCTGGTATCGTATCTGGGTCTATTACTGAGGCGTTCAAAGTTACATTTGCTTTCTGGCTACCGCCAGCAAACGCTGCCAATCCGCGTTCTTGACCACCTGTTGATGCCCCACTTGCTGGCAATACCCTTTCGCCTTGGTGCAGAATGAATCGACCCGTTTTTGGGATGTAGGATGACCCGGTTTGAAAGCCCAAACTGAATATGTCCTTGAAGAACTTCTTGACCGCCTTCCACATGTCCCTGAAACCTTTGATGAACCCCTTATATAGAGCGGTTGGAAGCCCAACAAATATCATCCTGATCATTTTTGGCAGTGATTTCAAGACCGCCGTGATGATCGCAATAGGCAAATCGGTGATTAGAGCAGGTATCAAAAACTCAAGAATCTCGGGTAAACCTTCAATGATAGATTTGATGCCACCGATGACGCCTTCGACCGCTTGCTGGACGACTCCAGCCATCTCTTCACCCCGGTCTGTAGCCTTTTCGGCTGCCGCCGTGTCCTCTTTGGTGACTTCACCTGCGGCGGCTACGTCCTCTTCACTGAAACCTCTCGCCGCTACCTGCTCTTCACTGAAACCTTGGCCCAAAAGAGATTCTCGGGTCGCTGCGGCGCTTTCACCACGCTTGTCAGCCGATTTTTGAGCCTTACGCTCCACTTCCGCGTCATAGGCTGCGTCACCTTGCTCTCCAAGTGCGATTGCACCACTTACAAGCCCCCCTGCTGGTCCCGCTGCCGCTGCCAAGGCTGAAGCACCTCCAGATGACATAACGCCCAGTGCGCCCTCTGCCGCGCCAATCGCGCCACCGCCACCAGCACCGCCTCCGGCCGTTAGAAAACTCCCAACTTTTCCAAGACCCGCAGCCAGTTTCTGTGCAAATGTGTTTGGGTCCGGTGGATCGAGTTGATTGATCGCCTTTTGAATCCGTCGCATTTGGTTTTCAAAGTCGAGCCTCATTTCTTTGAAGGCGTCGGTACCGTCCAGCCCCATAGACTGCATTTGTTTAGCTACTTGGTCAAACTGCGTACGAATGGTGCCTTGCTTCGCTTTGAGCTTGTCGATTGCTTTGATTGGCTCTTCGTAGGCCGCTACAAGTCCACCAATGGTGTTCGTCAACGCTGTTGTTTTCGTTGCTGCACTTTGCAAGGCAGTGATGTTAGTGGCGGCTGCGGATTTATTGTAGGCGGCTATTTCCGCGTCGCGAGCGCGTGTGACCTGTTCGATCCGTTGCTGCAATAACGCTTGTTGCTGTTCTCCAACCGCTGATACACCGCCGAGCGCAATAAGAGTCGTATTCAATTGCTCCAACTTCGTTTGAGCAGGTTCAGCCAGCTTATTTGCAGCCTCCAGCAGTTTTTCAAACTCAGTTGGACCTTTTGCTGCACCACTTTTTGCCGCTGCCTTGGTAGCTGTCTTCGTTTTCGCTGCCTTGGCTTGAAGCGCGTCAAACGTCTTCATTATTTTGTCGGCTTCTTTGACGACTTTTTGGTTCAGGTTTTGAATCTGGTTCCCAACGTTCGTATCTGCCGATTTTGCAAGCTGAAACTCTTTTGTAGCGGCGTCAAATGCCGCAGCGACTTTTGCTTTTGAAGCTGTCGCCTGTTGCCCTTGCACTTTGCCCCACGCCTCGGTTGCAGCGTTCAACTTGGTCTGTGCCTTGGCCATACGCTCTTGAGTTTTGACGCGTTTTTCTTGAACTTGGTCAAGTGCAGGTTCCAATTGCTTTTGAACTGTGGACAAAGCGTTGAACTCGGCGACTTCTCGGTTCGTAATGGCACTTTCGGCCGCCAGTAGCTTTATGCTATTGGTCGCTGCGGTAGTATCGAAGGCAAGCATCGTATCGTTAAGCGTCGCTTGAGCTTCTGCGCTGGCTTTGAGTTGCTCTTCGTTATCTTTCGCCGCGTTCGTGTACGCCATATACATTGCAACTGCACCAGCGAAAACAACTGCTATTGCACCGAGCGGTCCTGCAAGCCCGGTCGTGATTGCCTTGCCTACACCTTCCGCTGCTCCAGCCATCGCTCCCAACGCGGATACAGCACTTCCCGCCTCTGGGCTGATGGCTCCAATGGCACCGCCTAATGCCCCAATAATGGAAGCACTCTCGCCAGCGTTTTCTTGCAAACGCACGACCTTGTCGTCCATAGCTTGAATAGAAGTGCCAGCCTCTTCAAACCTGTCACCGCTTTTTTGAGCTGCGGCCCCAGCCTCCAAGGCTGATTGGGCTAACGAATCGTACGCTTGGTCAGCGACCTTGGCGTCCTTGGCCATCGCTTTAAGAGCGGGCGATGCCTTATTGTCTACCCCGACAAGGTACATCAACGCTTCACCAGCCATTTTCGCCTCCCATCTACTGTTGCAATATCATAACAGGGAACACAGGCATCCCTTCGTTGTTCAAACGCTTCGTGATCATGTTTGCCATGTCATCGTGAGCCTTCAAACACATAACTGCAAGCCCGAGCTGGTAGGGGTCCCACTCTAATACTTCATGTGGTGGAAGGCTGTACCTTCTTGCTACGGCGTCGAGTAGCACGAGCATTTCCGGTTGATTCTGGAAACGAAGATAGCCGCTCCGCTACCTTGCCTCCTTCGGTGCTGAGATTGATGATCGTTTCGAAAATCTTATTGTCAGCCTCCCCTGCCGGAAGTGAACCCACCCACAAAACGCCGTTCTCGATGTCCTCTTCGGACTGTTTGAGAGTCACTCTGCACTCATCCCAAAAGTCTTTATGACCAATAGCGATCAGGCCAGCTGCAATGATGGCATCTTTTAGTTTTGCCAACTCAACAAGCTTTGACTCGCTTGCGCGCTGTAACATTTTTTGAATATCTGGACTTCCGCTGGAGTCGTCTTCAGGCGACGCCATACTGAGCCACGCAAAACCTACTCTTGCAAGGTCTGCGCTTGATACCCTTCGAACCCGATATTTTATCTCGTCGATTTCGATTTCTTTAATGCTGGCCGATTTTACGGCCCCAAGTACACTTGACATAGACAACCTCCCCGTCGTCGTTATTTATTAGCCACCATGCACGGCACTGCTGGCTGCGTTTTTAGTAATGATGTTCGTTCCAAGTGCCAACCCGCTCGTTCCATCAGCTTGAGCGCGGAATGTTACCGAGGCTGTAACCAGTCCCGTTTCGGTCACTTCGTCTGTATAGCTTTCGATGTATGCTGCGTTCAACGAGAACTTCATTTCGCGCTCGTTGGCTGCGGGGCTGCTAATACCGTTGTTGAATGTCACAACGCAGTCCGAAACGGTATCCGCGATGAAGCTTTGGTACGTGGCGTCGTCGGTTTCGAAGCTAACCGTGATCGTTGCGCTACGATAATCCGATTGGACGGGCTGCTTGGTCAGTAAAGACCCAAGACGCATACGCTCTGCAAGGCCGTTCTCCAGTTTGTACTCAAAATCCATTAGAGTGATCGTCTGACTGTTCCAGTTGAGCGTTCCAGCGTGATGGTGCAGTACGAGGTTCTCATTAGTAGGCTCTGCGAACGTCAAAGACGGGCTGTCATGCCTTGCGTTTCCTGCCGACGAAGTGCTGGTTTCTCCAATCAGCTCCATCTCCATTGTCATGGCTTCGCCTGTCGCCACGGAACATGTCAACGTGTTGATTACGCAGCCTTCAAACCTTTCATAGTTGTCGCCTGTACCGCGTTGCAAAAATAGCGTGTTTCCATTGATTGGAACGTCGCCCATTGTGTATGTATGGACTTCTGGCGTACCAGATACATCTGAACTGGACGCGCCAAGTGCTTGGTTCATAAAATACCCGCAGTTGTCATAGGTGGCTTCTATAGCCAACGACCCAGTTACCTTATCGGAGGCGATGAAATGGCCCTTACGCAGTCCAGCTACACCAGCAACGCGCAAGTTTGGGCGCGGCACCTTTTCAATCTGCCGAAGCATAGAGCAGGAAATGATGGGGCGGGTGACTGCCGCTTCGGCTGCCGCTGTACCGTAGGCCGAGCTTTCAAGCCCAATACCAACGAACGAGTTTCGGCCAAAATATGATGATGTTGCCATGATGGACTCCTATGTGGTTGCGATGACCAAATCTTTGACTTTTATCGTAGCACGAACCTCGATGACGCGGGTACCGCCTTGTCCATCGTCCGTACCTACCGTGCAAATCAACAAATATATTCCATCTTGAGACCCGCCCTTGACGATATGGCTAAACATATGCACATCGTTGAACTGGATCGAGGCGGCGTCCAGCATTGACGTCACTGCACCATTGGAATCGTACATTGCACATTTTACGTAGCTGATTTCTTCAAGCAATTTCGTATTTTGGTAGTTGTGTCGGCGAAACAACATAGCTGGCCTGAAATCCCACCAGACTCTCGTTATTTCGTTCGATGGTTTAACCAAAATATGGTTTGAATTGGTTTGACCATCACCTTGGGGTTGTACCCTAAAAATCGGCGCCCGTTGACTGCCCGGATTGGTCATGTCAATACCCGGAATCACCGCGTTGGCGATATGGTCGTTGATATTAAACGCCGATGATTGGCCGCTGGCAAGGTTGGCAGTATCGCAGCCCCAATACATATAGGCTTTGACAGCCGATCCAGCTGTTGTCGCTGCGCTATTGCCTCCCCAAGCCTCTCCACTCCACGCATAGTTGTTCACTACGATGGTAGCTGATTTGTTTCCGTAGTTTGAGTCAGCGGTCATTTTGAAGGGGAGCAATGTAATACCGTCTGCGGCAGTAATCCGAATGTCGTTGAACGACGAAAGGCTGTTGTCCCAATAGGATGAAAAATCGGCGGGGATAAGGAACGACAAATCGACTGTATTCGCGCCACCTGCGTTCGGTATGGAAAACGGTTTACGAAAATGCCACGATGAATCAAACCAGCTCATGTCCCTGCGACCTCGGAATAGATTATTTTGACTTGCATACTACATACCCCGATACCCGGCCTGTCAAGCTCATGACCATCCCACGCCGACATGTCGATTTGAACATCTCGCACTCCCACACTGCTTAATGACCGGTCCAGCTCCAATGCCTTCATAACATCGGACCCCGCGTTGAGTGCTGCATACAATCCAGTGCCGGGGGCTGACGATGTAGATGGAACGAAGGCGTCTATCTGCAACCGAAACTCCCGTAGATAGCTGCGGAGGTTGACTTTGCCGCTTGGCTGCGATGTCGCAACGCTTATTGGGTGAACGTAAAGGCTCGGAACCCGTACTGGCTCTTGGTCCTGTCCAATAACGACCCGGTCGCTGGCACTAAAATCGAAGTTGTACGAACCTCCGGTAATGCCTTGCAGGTTTGACTTCACCTGATTCAAAATGTCTACTTCGGTCGACCCCATTACATTTTATCCATTTCGATTTTCAGTAGACCTTCGATTTCGGGAATCATATTGGCATTAATCCACTTGAATACTGGCCCAAGGGTTGGCCGAGGCGGTATCCGAGACGATTTGACTAACAGGTACCAAGGCTTGCTCGTTTTTCGGTCAAACAATAAAGCATTACCCTTTTTGCTCATAGCAAAATAAAACTTGTCTGGTGCAACGGACCTTAATGGGCCAGAAAACCTATCAACGCCGCGTCCAGTTTTTGCATTGTCCAACGGTATTCGTAGATACTTGCCCTTTTTGGGGCGTACCGTTCCACCAAACTCATGTAACGGGGCATACGGCAGGTTTTTGTTGTTACCTGCTCTCAAGGTAAGTGTCGTTTGATTGCCTTTACGCTCAACGCTCCCCTTGATGGACGCTGACAATCTTCCAGAACGAGGTTTCAGCTTCATGCGGCTGAGTTTCTTTGCCTTACGCTCGCCTTCAATTGCATATTCCATGCAGATACGCTCAAACGCTTCGTTCAGGCCGTCCGTACCCAAATGCCTCAGACGAAGTGCGACGTCTTCGAGAGTAATGGTTTCGGCCATGATTTATCCCAGAAATGAAGAGGGAAGGCGAAACGGGTTTAACGCTTGTTTGGTTTCAGGTAACAATTCAAGCGTGGCGAGAGCCGCTGAGCCGCCGCCTTGGTTCACGTTTGTTTTTCCTATGTGGTGCCGTCCTGCGTACCAGTGCGCTACCTGTAGTGCGCACGCATGTTTGATAGCCATAGGCGTAGTGGCGAACCCAGCCGTGTAAACGACCTTGACGGTTCGCTTGCCAGCGTCCCATTCGCCTTGAACGCTGTCTACCTTGAGCAACAAAAGACCTTCATCGCCGTATAGCGTGTAGTCCGAAGCGGCTACGAGGTCGTCGCTGTTGTACTCCCGATCCGAGTCCACATGGGCTGTCGTTATGGCTACTGTTGGCACGACCGGCAGGTGCAAAAACTTGGTTCCTTCGCCGTTCGTATGATGAGTATATGTAACGACTTCCAAAGACGGGTTTCCACCGACCGTAGGCGCGGGGTATCCCATATATGCTGCCGCAAGGCTGTTGAACCGAGCAATAAAACTCACCAACTGTGAGTCTTCACTTGTTCCAGTCAAACTCGGGATGTACTCCCGTACCGTAGCTGCGTCTAATAGGGCCATAGTTACCCCTCGTCAGTTTTCGGCTCGGTCTTTTTGGACTTGGCTTTGGCTTTGACTTCAACGAGCCACGATGGAACATCAACGCCCTTCTTGACATCCAACTTACGAACTTCACCAGCAGCCCAATGACATCCTGCTGGAAACGTACCCGCTTTTTCGGATTTGAAAATCATTTCGATACCTTTTTGGCGGGTGGTTTTTTCTTGGTAGGCGAACGAGTTTTCGATACCTTTTTGACTGGAGCTTTGACGCTACGGTCAACTGACGGTTTCGCTACCGCTGATGACTGAACCTCCAAAACAAACATATTTGGATTTTCAGCCATCAACAGGTCTGCGGCCTCTTTGTCAAACTCTCGGACTTCACCAGCTTGCCAGTTTTCAGCGTTCGGATGACGACCACTGTTAAAACACGGCAATACGGAATGGCCCTTGAACTTGACTTTGAGCATATTAGACGCGTGCCTTTTCGAAGACGACGTAAACGTCTCCACCCATTTGAGCAGTACCAGTTTCTGCGAGAGCGACTGCCAACTCATCGGCAGAACCAAACTCGGCAGCGGCCCCGCCTGTTGAAGCGAGCGTAAACGCTTGCGACGTATTGGCGACGAAGCCTGAACCAGCGTTTGAAGTCAACGCGTCGGTAACTGCATCGGAACCTTGCTTCAAAGTGATAGTGAACAAGTTTGAACCACTTGCCGCTGTCGCTTCAGTTGGCAGGAACGAAGCGGATTTAATCTTCCATTCGCCCGACTGTCCGTGCATAAGGTATTGCGTATCCGGAGCGGTGATAGCCGCTCCGAGCGCGAGTGAGATTGTGACTGTATCAGCCATGATGGACTCCTAATAGGTGAATGAGGTGAATCATGTGTCCCAAGAGATGCCATAAGCGACATTTTTCTTGGTAGCGGGGTCAACTGAATAGAACACTTCACGGGCCGTAGCGACTACGTCGTACATTCCGCGTGTGATGTCCTTGTCAATCTCGACAGCGGCGCCAGCACGTACACCGAGCTTGAAGCGGCTACGGTTGCAGATGATGACACCTGATTTTCCACCGGTTCCGTCTGTGTACAGCCCGCCAGTCGTCATGTCTGCAGCGACAAACTCACTCAGGATGACTGGCATACCTGCTAAGGTTGCAAGCTGTCCACTCAGCGCTGTGTAGTTTGTACCCCATTTGTCGAGCGTCAAGACTTCCTCAAGTTGAAGCATAGTCTTGAGATATACTTCCGGGCTGGTGATCAATGCCAAGTCTCCGTCCACTCCGTGTGGAGCGTCCATCAGCGACCGCAAGTGCAAAAGACCAGCAAGGTCTTCGGAAGCCGAAGCGTAGTGAGTTGATACGTCAACCGCGCGATGACGAAGACCAGTCCATGCTCGGCGGTGGTCCGCTGAACCGCCAAGTCCAGATGCTCCCCATCGACCCCGAATGTTCCAAGCGGAAATCGTATCGCCGTGTGTTGAGGTAGCGTCACCATTGATGATGCAATCTTCCTCACCATCTACGATGGCGGTCACAAGCTCTTGACGAATCAAAGGCAGTGCAGCAAGGATTGAGTCTTCGGAAGCGTCTGCGTCTACTTGAGCGCGGACAGCAAAACCGTTTGCAGTGATAGTGCGACTATCGGTGGACATACTGCTGGAGGCGAACTGGGCTGGGTCATCCCCTGCCATAGCCGCCTTCTTGTATGGCCGAAATCCAGTAGTCAAAAATGGCATAATGACTGTTTTGTCAGCCATCGGGACCGTTTCGAAAATACTTGCGACCCGTCTTTGCATAGTCAGGTTCCGCTCAAGCTGGGGCAACATGACATCTGGAATCCAGTCTCCACCAGAACCACTTGCATCGACAAATGCCTTACGGATAGCAGCGCTTGGGGCGCGGCTCATCAGCTCATCGAGCCGAGCCTTTGTCTTGGGGGCTTCGCTACTGCGTCGGATTGTTCTGACGAGGTTGTATTCGTCAACTGCCTTTTGAACATCCTGTTGCCAGTCGCTCTTGGCTGCGTCGTCCAACAAGCCCGGCATGAATGCCGTGTCTTCGGTAGACTCTCCACACATGCGGACGCTACCGTCGCGCTTGATGTACTTATCAAGCGACCCGTCGCCTCTGGAACCTGTATATGCTCCACCTTGTGATTCGATTTCGGACAAACGCTTGCTGACCTTCGCCAGATCGGCCGCCTTCTTGTCGATGTTTTCCGAAAGGCTTCGGTTTTGAGACTTGAGACGCTTTTGTTCTGCCACGATGTCGTGGAGTGCTTTGCGTGCCTGTTCGGCTGAGTTGAAATCAATGGACATGTGGGTTCTCCAATAGGGGTCGTTTAAATGTTTACTATTGCGGATGGCTATTTGTCAATGCCAAAGACATCGGACAGGGAATCAAGCGTTACGGATCGTTGTTCAAGAATGTCGGGGTTGTCACCCATGAGTTTCAATAGAGCTGACCGAACGGAGCGTTCAAAACTCTTCCCTTTTACGGGGTTTTCGTCTTCGTCGTCTTCGTCGTCGTCGTCTTCATCAGTTTCACCCTCTACTGGGTCTTCATCTTCATCTTCGTCGCCAACGGCTTTGTATTCGTCGTCGTCGTCGAGTTTTTTCTCTTCGTCGTCGTCTTCCATTTGTTCTTCGACTGGCTCTTCGTCCAAGTCCTCCACTACCTTGTGAAAGGTAATGGTGTACGAATCTTCGGTTTCTTCGACGTTCATAATGTGTTTATTGACGGGCGCGGCCATGATTGCTCCAGATTTATTGAGTTGGCGAATGGCTATGGCATCTCGATGTGCTGGTATTGGCACTGCACTGATTTCCATAAGCTCGTTGTTGGTGTATAGAAAACCGCTCTTGCCGTAAGCAGGATGATCGTCGTCGAGTTTTGACCTTTCAATCGAATCGCCGGGTGTAAAGCCCACCGAAACGGCGTTTAAAAATCCACGCTTGAATTGGGACGCTACGGTTTGCCCAAGTTTATTAGACGGGGAGTCATCCCATTCGATATTGGCAATCAAGGCGTTATTTTTCAGCTCAATATCCAAGACGCGACCGACGGGCGGCAAGCTATAATCGTGCGCCCATACAACAACCGGGTTGGATTTAAAATGGTCAAGGTTCCAGTCTGCAGCGACGATGTCATTGTACCGGTCAGGCGTTGGTGCGCTTGCCGTAACCTTCGTTCGGCCAGCCTTGGTCGTTTTTGACCTTACGATTATCGTTTTTAGTTTCGTCATCGTTTTACCTTTGCAGCGATAGTACATCGACAGTTGATGTCAAGTCCACCGTTACCGAAGCCGCCCGGATACGCAGCCTTGGCACCAGCATGGAGTCCACCGTCTGTTGGAACAACAAACTGTTGGCCCGGTTCAGCCGTTTCACCGTCTAACGCCTGATGAGATGTGCGAGCGTCTGGTGCTGCAAGCCAAACCATTTCTATTTCTACACCCCGGTTTGCATACTCTTCGTAAGTTTGGCGAGTGCTTGCGTTTACAGCTTTTGTCGTTTCCGTGCGGGCAATCCGTAAGGCACGTTTGGCCGAAAACGCATGGTGCTGCATCAACTGCTCTTGCATGACGCCAATAGGCTCGTCATTGTCGATCCCGTTTTGGACAGTTTCCAAGACGGACTCTTCGGTCAGCTTGTAGACGTTCTCGTTGAGGTCCAACATGATTTTGTTCACTTGGTTTTGAATCCACACTTTCGCCAACTCAGATTTCCAATCCATACCAGCTTGACCTTGCAGGTCTCCGTTCCGAATCGCTTGCCTAATGGCCTTGCGGACCATTTTTTCAATCAGTGGCTTCAACTCATCCGAGAAAATCTTACGTTCGGCAAGGTCGTCCATGATTTGCCGTAAAAACGTATCGCCCAAATCTTGACGGGTGATAGCCCCTCGCATTGATTTTTTCTCTGGCAACACTTCACGGACGCGCTTCGAAATACGTGCGCTTTGGCCCCTCAAGTATCGTTTCACAAGCGTATTCATTGCCCGCTCATACGGTAGATGAAAATCATAGACAAATCCGCGCATATATTCAGCGCGAGCATCCTTGCAGTGCAGGTCCGTACAGCTTTTTACAAGGCGTTCGTCGTCAAGGTCGTCTGACTCTGCAACGCTTAACCATTTTGCAATGTCATAATAGTTTTGCTGTGACTCTTGCTCTTCGTCTACTGGCTCTTCGTCATCTATAAGCGATTCGTATGGGTCGACGAGTCCGTCTGTAGGCAAATCATCAAAACCTTCGTATGACGCGGCTTCGGCCACAGGCACCCCAAGGTTTACCCACGACATGACGCGGTTCAAACGGTCGGTTCTGGATTCTTGTAGTGCCTCAACGCCACTGAAATCGTGATGGACATATACATCCTCGGAATCTGGAAACAACTGTGCAAGCCTTGTTAGTTCCGTGTCCAACAATGCTGCTCGTCCCTGTAGACCTTCCCAGTATCGCTTCGCTTGCTCTTTGCTTGTGGCGTAGTTTGCGCTTGGTAGCCCAACCCGAGTAGGTGGTACGTCCAGTGCAGCCAACACGGCCTCGCGAGTCATGTTTCGGACCTGCGAGAACTCCATATCTTTGGGTGACCAACCAATTGGCGTGTAGTCAAGAGCGCCACCCATGACGAGCAGTCCCGAGCCGCTGCTCATCTGTTTTTCGTACGCTTCTCGCAGCACACGGATTTGCTCTGCGGACCATCTATCGCCCTCTTCGGACGGGCTAATGATACCCGTTGGACGGCCAGTAGCCGCTGACGCAGCGGTCAACTCTTGGGTCCGTCTATCCGTGATCAAGTCTTGGTGTAACGATTGGATTGCCCCTACACCCCAAAGCGACCGCGGGTCGTCAGCCCAACTCGGTGTGCGTATGTGGAGCAACTGCGTATATTCGTAAATCTGGGTTTCGCTGCCGCCTTGATATTCGTAGGCGTTCGGTTGCCCATCGGGCTGCGGCATTATCAAGACTCGGCTTGGATGTAATCTCAACAGAGCTTCGGGTTGGCCCTTGCCCGCCATCAATACGAAAGCGTCACCCGTCAAGGTCAGGTCTGTGATCACTTGACGCCAGAATAGAACCCCGTTCACCCGGCTGCTTGGCTGATTTATCAAAGCTAAAACGGGATGTTCTGGCAACGGTTCAGCGTCCTTGCCAATACCCCGTGATACCTTCACCGGTACCTTGCTCAAGTCAGTCGCCAGAGCTGTGACCGCTGCGTAGACCCAAGGAAACGCAGCCATACTGCTCAGACTGGACAGCGGGTCATATGCTGGTGCGCTTGGGTGATTTGGAATGAAATCAGCACCGGCGTTATGTTCAACCAGGCCGTCGTCCGATACGCCTACGAGCTTCAAGGCACGCAAAACGCGGACGACCCAAGTATCTTGTACAGTTAGTGGCTTGCTCATGTCGTCAACGGTAGCTCATAGAAACCACTGGGTCAATTCTGTTTACCCCGCGCCGAACGTACCCATCTGGACCAGTCTTGAACATAAATACCGTATGGCATCCATACTGTGATCGTTTTTCTTGAGCGGTGCATCGGGTTGATCGCTCCGACTGGTCCTTGAATCCCATCGGTATGCCTGAAACTCGCGGATGATTGGTGTGCATGAGCGATTATCGTGTACTACGAGGTGAGGTTTGTTGTTCGCGTCCAACGCAAGGCGTTCCGCTACGATGTTCAGCCCCGCCCTCACAGACCCCTTGCCCTTTTTGCTGGGCAGTGTAGGCAAATCGTGTTCGCGAGCCAATGCGAGGCGTGAGCCACGGTCTTCGCAGTCCGCTACAATCCATTGAGGTTCAATATCATTCAGCCTTTTGATCGCCGATACGTGTTGTTTCAAGGTCCACTCTTTTTTGTAGTGCGCTCCGTAAATGTGCAAGACGTCGTCCTCCAAATCGTGCGCTGCTAATACATATGCAAATGGGTTTCGGGTTCCAAAGTCAATACCTGCGTAGCGAGGCCAATCTGCCGGTGGCTCAAACGGTTCTACTACATGCACATGCCTTTCAAACGGGTAAATCAGCCCCTCCATCGAGGTGAACTGGCCTTGCGCTCGCGCTGCTCGTTCATGCCCGCCGTAACTACGCAGCAAGGTCTCCAGCTCATCCGTAGGCACGTAGGGGTTGTCGCAGCCGTATATCCATTTACATAAGCTGCCGGGTTCTTGAGCGTTGACGAACCGTTCCCAAATCCAAGTCAGCCCCCGCAGTGGTGTCATCGTTATGAGGCACCAGCCCCGCCTGTCTACCAGACGCATACGTGCTTCATTCATCACAGACTGGTCTTCGGGGTCTTCGTCAAACCAACATAAATCCCAAGCATCGGCCTGAAATGACCTTGCACCTTGGTCTACTGTTTTGAACAACAGCACCCCGCCGTTGGGAAGCAAAGCCGTAGCCTCACCGCCTCCGTGCCTGTTTTTCCAATACGTTCCGGCAGGCAATAGCTTTTCAATCTTGGGACGCTGTACCCGTTTGCTTTCGTTAGATGTCAATGAAACGCAACACACCCGACCGGGCCGCTTTTTTATAGAATCAGCTGGGATTTGATTATCTCGTATCCATTTTTGGACTGCTGGGTCGTCAGCCCCGAGCGCTGTTGCTGCCGCTATCATGGCACCGCTTTCGGTTTTGCCTGAACGATTACCACCTACCAGCAAACCGCACTTAACGGCTGGATTCATCAACGCTCGTACTGCGGTTTTCTGAGACGTTCGTGGTGTTTTTCTGTGCCACAATGTGCGGAACGCTAATGGATACCGCTCCATCAACCCTTTCAACCGTAGTGCTGCTACATACCCCTCAGCAACTATATCGGCGCGGTCACTCGTCATCTTCCTCAGTTGACCGTAATACCTCGGCCACTTCCGCTACCTTAGCGATGATGTCCTCTACGCCTTCCAGCTCATCGTCCAGCGTGTCGACTTTGATTTGCTGTTGCTGACTGTACCCATAGCGTCGTTCCATAATCCAACCAGCGGCTTGCCAAGACCCACCCTCGGCCGCCTTTTGAATACGTCCCATGCAAATCGCAGCACATGCACCTTCCGCTTGTTTTACTGACTGCAAAAACTGAAAATAGTCGCCGTCGTCTTCATCGCGACCGCGTTGCATCCATCCGTAAATACTCCGGACGTTGACGCCAGCGTAGGAAGCTGCAAGCTCATAGGTCAGCCCGAGCTTCAACCCGTTCAAAAACCTTTCGGACACCTCTGCGTTTAGCTTTGTTGGACGACCCATTTTACTCTCCTACAACTTTGTCTGTCTTCCGGTGTTTTTCCCGTATGATTTTTGGTGCTGTTTTATTCCAATTGATTTGATGATGTATGCGGGGTTGTGCGCTGCTATTCATCATGGCCACCCTTGCGCCAGATGGATGGTTCAAAACTGTGTAGAACGATTTTACATACGTTCCGAGCTTTAAGTAAATGTCGGTCAGCCCTTTGTCGTTTTGCTGCGTCTGTTGCTGGTTCAGGCTTACATGATTTGAGGTGAAAAACAGGTCACCGATTGTGGCCCATCTGCAATAGGCATTGACGTCCTCGTTGATTCTACCCATGAAGTCAATCGGCCGTTCCGCGTCGCAGAAAAAACTATTCATAGCCTTCCGTGTAAGCGTCAACCTTTGCGCCCACTGTCCCTCTCGTCCACCCAAGAAGTCACCGCCTTGGGCCATCGTTATAGTTTTCGTTGGGGTGGTCTCCAGAAACTTTAAAAATATATTGCACATACCATCGAAGTCGTTGATTTTGCCGTCCATTGTATTGTACTGGAGATTTTCATCGAACCTATAGACGAAGCGATTGTAGTCATCGTCCAGCACTAAAAAATACCGGACCCCGAGGCGTTTCGCGATTCGATAACATTCGTTGCGCGCGAACACTACGGCTCTCATCTCGTCAAGATTGTCACAGGCGTCGGTCCGAGTGGCTGCGTCTCTTTTGTCGAATACTACGACTTCGTCGCCGTACTTTGCTTTGTACTTCGGTACATCCGAATCCATGTCGTCAACGATCAATACGATTCGGCCTGTGTATCCGTGGTCACGTATGCAGTTGTAGGTGGTGCAGTTGTCCGCTCGTCCATGCGTCAGAATAAATACGGCAAAATCATCCCTCATGTTTTTTCCATAGTTTCGGTTTGTTGTTCCAACCTTTCCAAGTGGCTTCGTATCCACCATCTCTCATTCGTTGACCAAATACCCGCCCTATTGATTCTCGGTCTATTGCTTTGTTTGAGTCAATATACGTTGGAAAGTGACCAATCCCGTCGCCTGTGAAAGTGTTCGCGATAATGAAGGCATCCGGGTCCAGCGTCTGCATAACCTCGGACAGATGTTCGATTGGGTTTTGCCAATGTTCGAAGTATTCCGAAGCGAATACAAGAATCTTTTTTGATTTTGGTATTTTGCTTACGTCTTGTACGATTTTGAATCCGTAGTCTTTGGCCAATGAGCAAGCTACGTCGTATTGAATAGAACCTTCGATGTTGGTTCCGTACACTTGGGCGTTTGGAAACGCTTGAGCCAAGCCAGCGGTCGTCAATCCAAGCCCACAGCCAAGGTCTACCACTACATCGACGTCAGACAACTCATCTGCAATACCCGTTTTGGAAATGGCTTGGATATACCCACGCGAGTATTCTAACCAACACCCGTATGCCTCCGCGAAGTAGATGGGTTCGGAATAGACACCGTAATCTGGATTGCCCTTTTCAATACTTTTGTACCACCTGTCGAATAGTGGTCCTGTTGGGCTGAACGATTTGACCATACTGCGTAAATCAGCCTCGTCATATCCCGCGTCAGCGGCGCGATTTACTATATCGGCAAACAAGGTCTTTTTAGACCGTGCCACTATGGATGTACCTGCGTTTGAGCGTTCCGAAGTGTATAGGTCTACCAGCTCGTCGGTCAGCTTTACAAAGCCCATTTCTATGGCTTTCTCAAAATCTACGATAATGAGCGCCGAGTCTTCCATTAGCCGCTGCACTTGGGGCGTGGCGTGAGCGTAGTATTCAGCGATTTGATCATACCGAAATACGGTGTGCCTTGACGCTGCAGCGGTCAAAAACTCCCGTGTGCCTTCGTCCATTTCAGTGTTCTTGATATCCGACAACAGCTTATCGGTTTTGCTTTGGTCGTATATGTCGTCTTCATTTGGACAGTCGCCTGTGATTTCGTAGACCGGCGATTCTATTTTTGTAGTGTACAGCTCGGGTTCGAGGTTTTCCATAATCTCATTCAACTCGCCCTCTTGCCAACCCAATGCGTCGAGGTCAGCGCCGGCTTCGTTCAAATCATTCAGAATAGCGGACAGCTCATCTTCGTTCCACGTTGCTATTTCGCCGAGTTTATTGTCTGCGATAGCAAGGGCCGAGGCTTGGTCGTCGGTCAGGTCTACATATCGAACTGGAACCTGTTTTAAATCCAGTTGTTGGGCCGCTTTTAATCTCGTATGACCCGCGATGACTCGGTTGTCGGACTTGCGTGCCACGATAGGCGAAGCGAAACCGTAGGCGGTGATAGACTCAGCCACCTTTGATACTGCGTGTTCGTTGTTCCTTGGATTTCGGTCCCAAGGTACAAGTACTGCTGGATCGACGTATACGGCTGCAACTTCATGCGATTCGTTTTTCATATTTTCCCCTGTGATGGTTGTTTTACGGACCTTGCTCTTGGTCTATATAAACTCACTCACTACAAAAGGCATACCACACAGCGTCGCAACCGTGCCAACATTTGAACCGTGTTTATCGACTGCGTGAAACGAGCTGATCAATAAGTGTCTGCATATCAACCTCCGTATCCGTCCGATGCCCACCCACTGCCTTTAAGAACAAACGACGTTTTGCTTATTTTTTTTGTCATCGGCTGTTCTGAGCCTTCCAGGTGAGCGTCGCACACTTCGCATGATGGTGGTGGAGCGTCAAAGCCTTGCAGATATTCCGCGCGGTGCGAACAACGTTCACATTCGTACTCATAGAGTGGCATAGCGAAATCATACCGGGCTGGTTTCGTTCGGACAAAACATTTATTTTTGTACTGCGTGTCTCCATGCCCCTGTGACTTTAAACTCAGCCGCTTTGGCTCGTTCCTTACGAGCTTGCAATTCCTCTGGCGTTACGCGCTGCTCGGTAGTCAAGACCGGATGGTCGTGGGTCGTATAGAATATCTCGTCCGAGCCGGAATCTTCCCACATACGAACGACGTCTTGCCAATGTTCATAAGCTCCGACTGCAAGGCGCCTACCCTTTAAACAGTCGCACGCAGCCAGCCCGAAAAAGACTTTTTGACGCCCCTTCTCGGTATACCAGCGAGCCATTTCACGACTGCCAGTATTGCTGCACGCTTGACAGCCTTTGTACAATACAGGTTCGCCCACTTGATTCGATGGGTCAGCCTCAATGATGCTTCGAAGGTTCGCTACGGTTGGACATTTTTTAGCTTTCCGTAAACAGGCTTTGACTCCCTTAAATAATGCTTCATCGGGTATATCTTGGAGTTGTATCGTCCACATCTTGAGCGAGTCTTTGACCCACCACGACCCCTTGCTGAACATGTTTCCAATCGACTGCAACGATCGCTTGACGGCGGCTTCACTTGCCATTTCGACCGCCTTGTACTTGTACAAGTACTGGTTTGCCTGTTTTTTGCTTGTGTTGTGTTGTAACCGCGCACCCCTGATCGGGTAAAACTCGGGCAATATCTGGTTTTTTATGGGTAAACCCACCCCGTAAGTGACCGTTTTTACTACTTACGGGTGGTTTATGGCCTGATTTTGACTTGGGTAAAAAGCTCGTTTGCCATTCTGAGTGTTCTGCCTTGACTCGGCGCAACATCTGTTTTGCATAATACTCGGTCCACCCAAATAGTCTCGCTACCTGTCTTCGGGTTGGCCTTTCGCCGTCATCGTATTGAGACCAAATCCACAGGTACGCTATAAGCTGTGGTGCTGGATTTTCTCTGGTCCATCTCTCTGTTGCCGCTGCTACTACCAGCCCGCGTGGGGCTGGATGCCATATCATCATGGTTATTTTCCTTTGGTGGTTGGTTGTTGTAGGATGAATATATCGACTTCGACTCTTGGTTTCCCATCTTTTTCTGAATAATATTTGGCACATTCCCCGAAAGAACAAACCTGTGAGTCATCCTTGTAGGTTCTGCCGTTCATTCCATCCAAAATAGATTTAATCACATTGTCCAGGTCAGGTTTTCCGGTATGGGGAATGAGTCCGTCGGGGTCTTTTTTTCGGTTCAACCTTTGAGGTCTTTTGAATATGACCGACATTTCAACTCGGACTGGCAAGTCTGTTGGCCGATTTGGACAGGACAGTGCGACCCGTCGTTCGTATGTGACGGTTTTTTCAGGCGTATACAACTTGACGTATCTGCCGCGTTTGGAAAACCTCGGACGGCCTTTGGGTACCGGCTGGCCACTGACTATGACTCGTCGAAAATGTTTCCAGTCCATGCAACCCTGCGTTATCATCGTTTTGCGAACGAGTTTCGCCTGACATTCCTTTGTCAGTTGGTTGGGGTGGGGGCTGTGGTGGCCCCCGCCCGTTACCATCATTTGAACGTAACCCCGACGGACTCTTCAAGGCACGCTGCCACAGAGCCATCGTCCAAGGCGTTCTCGATTTCCCGCAGCGGTCGTGGCATGTCAGATGTGGTCTTGGTTTCCCACGACGCATAGATACTCTTCAACACCTTCTTGAGAGCAGTACGGTCTACGGTGCGCTTGGAGCGTGTGACCATATCAAGTGCTTCGACCGATAGGTGACTCTCCATTTGCTCCAACAGCTCGTCAGCGCATGCAAGCGACTCTCGTTTTTGCAGGTACACGCTTCCAGTGGTGGTTTTGACCTTGCGGCCATTATCCCAACCTTCCAGCTCCACCTTCGCTTCAAGAAGCATTTTTGCGTGGTTCCTGACTCGTTCCACAGTCGCTTCGTATCGACGGGCTTCATCTGAAAACCGTTTTGCTTGTGCTTTGAGCTTTACTGCCTGTGCTTTGGCCTCGTCTATTACGAACCTGTGAGCGTCCATCTTTTCGGCCGTATTGCCTAAAAAAGCGCCAATGCGGTTTTCTATATCATCGGTCAATTCACCTTCCGATTCGTATAGGTCGTGAACCAATTCGTGCGCTTCACACATAAGCTGGTAGCTGGTCATTTGATTATCTTCGTTCATTGGGTTTCTCCGGGTCGTAGATTGCATTGTGGGTGCGGCCAATCGCTGGCCTGAACGTCGTTGATGTCACCGTTCTTATTGAGCAGGTCAATGAAGTTACACCACCCCTCGCATCGGGCTGGATAGTCGGCAACGCCGTCCTGCTCGTGCTGTTTTTTTATCTCAGGCAAAACCTCATCTAAAAACATGGTTTCGGCCTGTTCAAAGCTCCAAGTCTGGTATTCATCAGCCCAGTTGCGTCTGTCGTACATTTTTTTCCTTTGGTTGTTGGTTGAATGTGGGCATTTTTACGCGATACCCAGCGCGGTCGTTCCCCTAAAACGGCATTGGCTCTTCGTTGAACGACTCCCCACGTTCATCGAGGTCTTGCCTACCGCTGTCGTCCCTGTCGGTATTTGTAATTGCGCTGTGGTTTCGAACTTCGAAAAAATCAGGCTCCCAAGAAGCCCACCCGAAATCACCTTTGCCGCCTGGGCATTGTTTCCCGTTTTTACATCTGAACTGTGGCGAATTGCCTTGAGCAGTCGCTCGATTGTCATAGACTCCCGAGCTACATTTTGGACACTGAGGTTCACCGCCTGACGGTACAACACTCATTCGTGGCTCTTGGCGGGGTGCTGGCTGGCTTGGGGCCGCTTGCGAAGGTGCTTCTATAGGCTCACTATTTGAAGCGTATGAGTCGCCTATTTCAAGCTCATCTGCGGTGCAGCCAGCATACCCAACGAAAGCCCGTAAGGCGCGGTTTTGAGCGCGCGTTGAAGCCATTCTGATAAGGTGTGGAATAATCATCTTGCCGACGTTCCTTAAAGTAGCGTCGCCAATGTCCGTATGTTCCTGCTCGTCGTCCCAGACTCTATAAACGACCTTCGCTGCTATTGGCTCACCGTTTTGGTTCCACTTGATTTCGTGGTCAACGATCGTTCCGTTCCACGGTTTGCCTCTATGATTAGCAAGCCACACCAATCCTACGTGGGTGATGTAGGCTTTGCCGTGTTGATTGATAAGCCCATCTGGCGGGAAGCCTTTGGGCAATTGCGTTGGGTCAAATGACATTTTTTTCCTCAATTGGTTGGTTTTGGAGTGTACACATTGTGCTTCGCAATCCATCTCAGGGCCGCGACGTACGCTGTGGTCATAACGGTCAGCAAAATCGACAGACCGATAAGTGGTGAAATCGTAGCTACGGCCGAGAGCAAAACTATCCACGCTGCGACTATGATTTTAAATGTAATCTTGCTCATTTTGCTGCCGCCCGACTTTGTATAATAGAGTGAACCCAATCTGGAACATCTGTATACTTCCAACGGGCAAACTTGAGTTTTTCGCCTACATAGTATCGCCTGTACGCCTCTACAGGGTCGTCCGGTATTTTGTACTGCTCGGGCATACACTGTGGGTGGGGAGTCAACGGACCGTGGGGCATCAGCTTACGATTTTTGACTTTGGCCGCGTCGGCGATGACTGCCCGTGATTTATGTATGCCCGAGAATCTACGGGTAAACTCATCGGACAGTGCAAACCCGTGATTTATGAGCCAGTTGTAATTGGACTGAGTTTCCCGCGCCCAAACTGTGCAGGGGTGGTTTTTATGGACCATTTTGTACAAAGATGTACCGCCTTGAACCTGAATACAGGTTGAAAGCATCTGAGCGGTTTCCAAAATCATTTTGGTAACGTGCTTATCGCATAGGTCTTGAGCTGCTCGAATCGGGCAGTGCTGTACTACAAAAATGTTCATACGATGCTTGCCGACATTGCTTTTGCATACTCTATGAGTTTCTCGGAATGACCGTTGATCACTATGGAACCTACGCCAAAAGCGTCAACGTAGATAGTCCCGCCGTCGCCTGTTTTATCCTTGATAGTTGCATCGTGGATTTCAGCGTATTTCAATAAAACGTCTATGCACTGCCTGTATTCTGATTCGTTCTGCGGATACAAAATCACATGCAGCGAACACGAGTCGCCTACCATTGTTGAGGTTGGGCAATGTACGATGGTAGTGCTGGTTGTTTTTGAGGACATCTTTTTTTCCTTTGGTGGTTGGTTGATAAGCTCATTATAAATCATATTTAATAAATATGATAGCGACTGCTCGTTTTAGTCACGGTTTTCTTTTGCATACGCTCTTTTTAGTCACTGTTTTCTTTTGCATAGGCTATCCAAGCCGCCCTTAGCGTTGGGCCAGTCCCAATGCCTCGCTCAGCGGCCAAGCAACATAGGTCAGCCCATTGTGCGTTTGTGAGTAGGCACGACGCTTGTCTATTATGTAGCGAGTTTGCCGCTTTTTTAGGTCGTCCGCGTTTTACTTTTTGATCAAAAACGACTTCTTGACTCGTCCTGATATACACCCCGGCGTTTCGGCCTGAACGAGTTTTTCGAACGACGTATTTTGTACCGCAAGGTTTCCACTGTTTTGTAATGAGACCCATTTTCTCCAAGTCTCTACGACGGGCGCTTGCCGTTTGATGTTTCAGGTCCAAGGCGGCTTCGATTTCATCGTCTGTAGAACCGTGTGGCCCCTGTTTTTCGATGTAGTCAAATACTCGCCTGAGTGTAGTTGGCGCATGGTGTTTCATGCTGTCGGCTGCGTCCTTGCTCGTTTTGCTCTCTTTTACATATGGCAATTGGTTTCGATTATTGTTGTACGGCCACGGTTTCATTTTTGCTCCTAAAATGGTTTTTGGTTTTCAATAGACGAGACGATGACGCCCCGTTCTGGAAGCTCCCTTGCCCCCTCATACTCTTCGTCGTCCACTTGCTTGATAGCTACTTGGATAGCAAGCTCTTGCTCCCCACTGTCCAGCTCAACGGTCTCTTCATTAAACGCATTGACTGACTCTTCGATGTAATACTCGTCCGGCTCACCGGGGTCTGTCATCGTTTGAGGCGACCCCTTGTAGTATTTGACGGTCACTTCGATTTCGATAGTGCGTTCGATGACGACGGTTCTCGATGTCCACCCGTGATTATTCATATGTTTCCTGTTGCCATTCGGCCTTGATTTCGGATTCGCTTTTTAGCTGTTCAGATTCAACGTCAACGATCACCGGATACAGGTCACCAACTGCCAAGTCCATACCTCCATTTGCGGGGTCGTATTCGCTGTCTGCGATGATTGCTGTGATGGTCAGGCGCCATGTTTTTGCAGCCATTATGCCTCTCCTACGATTGGTGAATAGTGGATGAGGTCATCGGCCGTGCAGTCAATGATTACGTTCTCCCACTCACTGATGGATACAGGCCGTCCAAGTATTACTTCGGCGCGGTGTTTTGACTGGTCGTACGTCAGTTTGAGCTGAAACCTCCAGGCGTCCAAAATGCGACTAAACAAAGACAGCTCGGATTTTGATTGTGGCGGCCAAATTGATTTTAGCGAATGCTCGGTTTTGGTAATGTTCATTTTGAAACCTCTATTTTTTGTAGTACGTAAATGTCAGCCCATTGTGCGCCGCAGCCTACGCATTCGATTGACTGAAAAACTTCGTGCGGGTTTAACTGTTCAAGCTGTCCCATCATTACTCCGGGCGATTGAAGGTCTTCGTTACACTCGGGGTTGATACAGAACAGCGGTTCGCTCAAATACCGTTGTTGGTTTTTATGCGATGACCACGAAATAAAACTTTTGTCGAATCGTCTTTCGTTCTTCATAGTTGCACCTCGGCTTTACTGAGTACATAAATGTCACGCCAC
>TARA_R110000824_G_scaffold28907_6_pt1 | contig 26389 bp, 9 predicted proteins | sample TARA_R110000824 | Tara Oceans TARA_R110000824 (sample SAMEA4397747) | marine metagenome | biome: Polar Biome; feature: [MES] marine water layer (ENVO:01000295) within the mesopelagic zone...; material: water (ENVO:00002006), including particulate matter (ENVO:01000060) such as......
GGATTTTAATAAAGCCTCATTTGGTTCGCTCATGTTGGATACTGTAGCTTATGTGGGAGATATCTTATCTTACTACTTGGATTACCAGACCAACGAAAGCTTTTTAGATTCTGCTCTTGAATATAACAATGTCGTCCGCCTATCCCGCCAGCTAGGATATAAACAGCGTACGTCCCCGGCATCCTATGGCATACTTACTTTCTATATTGAAGTTCCTGCGGCGTTAAGCGGCCTAGGCGCCGACCCCGATCTGGTTCCTGTGTTACAAGCTGGCTCTACTTTATCCTCTGTGGGGGGAGGCTTTTACACTCTTTTGGATGATGTTAACTTCGCCGAAGAGAATAATCAAATTGTTGTGGGATCCGTCAACGCGGCGAGCGGAGTACCAACGAGCTTTGTTATTCGCGCCACTGGCCGAGCCGTCTCCGGACGCACAGCCCGTGAACAAGTAGACGTAGCTTCCTTCGAAAGATTCTTTAAGTTCCAGTTGGGAACAGCCAACATAAGTAATGTGTTGCGAGTGGTAGATACTGAAGGTAATCAATATGCGGAAGTGGACCATCTTTCCCAGAATATCATTTACAGGGCCATTAGAAACACTTCTGCTTCTAGGACCACAGTTCCTAACCTGTTGCGTCCAACCCCGGTCCCCCGTCGCTATGTGGTAGAAACAGTTGATGGGAACACTTTCCTTCAATTTGGCTACGGATCTGACTCTAATAATCTTACTAATCCGGTTGTTGATCCAACAGAAGTCGTCCTAGACTTGAATGGTCGCGACTATACAACCGACATTGATTTTGACCCTACTAAACTAATCAGTACTGATAAATTTGGCATTGCCCCAAGCAATACTACATTAACAGTAGACTATCGATTTAATACAACATCTGATGTAAATGCCGCCGTCCACTCTATTACGGGCATCGTCTCTACTAACTTTAAGTTTCAGTCTCAAGGGTCTGTTTCAAGATCCTCCCGGACATCTATTCAGGCCTCCTTGGAGGTAACCAACGAAGAGCCATTTGTGGGAAGTATTAAGCTTCCGTCTTCTGAGGAAGTCCGCCAACGAGCTTATAGTCATTTTGCTACTCAAAACCGTGCCGTAACAGCTCAAGATTATCAAGCAATTATCTATGGCATGCCGGCAAAGTATGGAAGCATTAAACGTTGCCTAGTGGCCAAAGATGTGGCCGAGTTTAAAAGGAACATTAATATCTATGTTATGTCAGAAACCAATTCTGGTAAATTAATTAAGGCAAACGCTACACTTAAAAATAATCTTAAAAATTGGTTACTAAATTATAAAATGATTAATGATACAATCGATATCATTGACGCATCCATAGTAAATTTTGGGATTGAATACGAAATATTGTTAGATCTGTCAGCCAACAAGTACAATGTTGTTAATCTTGCTAACAATGCTATTGCAACGCTCTATTCAAAAAAATTAGATATAGCAGAAAGCATATCTATTACTGATATCTATAAAGTTCTTAACCAAGTGAATGGAGTGGTAGACGTAACAGCTATTGAGATAGCCTTAAAGAATGGCGGCGTTTACTCTGAATCTAGTTATGATATGGAGGCCGCCCTTAGCGCTGATGGGCGCCGAATCATGGGAGAAAAAAATATAATCTTTGAACTTAAGTATCCGAATATTGATATTAAAGGAAGCGTTAAATAATGTCAATTAAAAGATATACTGCTAGCGCCGACACCACCATTACTAATGCTTTCGAGGCCGGGATGACAACCCGCGGCAGCGGATCTAATATGGGATACGCAGATTCATTGGAAGTATTCTCTATATACGGCCAGTTGTCAGCTAGCACTGCCGCGGCCGATAGTTCTACCACTATGGCCCCAGGCCTGAGTCAAGAATTGTCACGAATTTTAGTTAATTTTCCTATCGCCACCATCAATAGCGACCGCACCGCCGGCCGCATTCCAGCTCTGGGCAGTGTAAGTTTTTATATGCGTATGTATAATGCGCAAACTCCCTTCACATTACCACAGGATTTTAATTTAGTAGTTGCACCGGTCTCCCGCTCTTGGGTCGAAGGCGCCGGTCTCGATATGGATAATTATAAGGATCTGGGAAACGCTAATTGGATTAATGCCTCTACAGCCGGCTGGACAACAGTCGGAGGCGATTATTTTACAGGATCAAATTATAACGTCTCCTTTGCTCAGGGATACGAAGATATCGAATTAGATATCACAGATCTTGTAGAGAACTGGGTCGCCGACCTGAGCACCGCCGACGGCCCCGGAGTTTATAATGACTATGGGATGGGGATAAGATTTACATCGAGCCAAGAAGCTTATTATTCATCCTCCAACGACTCGGAAGTCTTAAATGTGTTCACCGGAAGTGTTCTAAACAACACCGGCGGAGCCACTCAATCATATTACACTAAGAAATTCTTCGCGCGCTCAACAGAATATTTCTTTAAGCGCCCTGTCATCGAGGCCCGCTGGGATTCTCGCATTGAGGACGACCGCGAGAACTTTATGTATTCTAGTTCTTTTGCTCCCCTCCTTGACAACCTTAATACTCTTTATTTTTACAATTATGTGAGGGGCAGACTAACGGACCTCCCTGGAGTTGGAACCGGGGTTCTTAACGTGTCTCTATACTCCAGTTCCGCGGGGATTCCTACTGGGTCCACCTTGTTGCTTCCAGCAGGAGGTAATGTCGCGACCGTGCTGGATACTAACGCCACAGGCGGCTGGGTAAGCACGGGCATTTATTCGTGCTCGGTTTCGATCACGGCTGCTGCTTCGCGTGTACTCGGAATGCACGATGTCTGGCATTCGGAATCTGTACAGTATCATACCGGCTCGTTCTATCCCGAGTTGGCACCGACTTATGCCGCGGCCCCGACTTTTAACCGGATTACTTCGTGTACCAATCTTAAGAAGTCCTATTCAAAAAGCGACAAGGCGCGCTTCAGGTTTTTCGTTCGTTCTAAGGACTGGAGCCCCACTCTTTATACTGTTTCCACGGCTAACAATCCCACTGATTGTATTACTAGCGCTTCGTATGCAATCCATAGGGTGGTGGATAATCTCCCGGCCGTCGCTTATGGTACCGGCTCTTCGTACAGCACGTATTTATCCTTTGATAAAGACGGAAACTATTTTGATTTAGACATGTCGCTGCTAGAGCCCGATTACATGTATGAGATTAAATTATCTTATTACAATGATAGTATAGGAGACTGGCAAGAACAGCCACAGACATATAAATTTAGAGTTGAAGAATAGGTAACTTATGAGTTTCAAGACTTTATTTGATAAAGCATCTGGTATTAAATCTCTTGCCAATAAATCAGCAGAAGAAATTGGTAATGAAATTGAATCGGTAGGTTATCACACTGCGGATATCCTTCAAGAGCAGAGGTTTATTCCGCAGGTAGACTTCACTAAGCCAGAGTCTTTCGCACGCTTCGGATCTGCAGAAGAATATTATGTTGAATCCGTCGACCGCATCACGGAACAATTTCCATATGATGGGTCACTCAAAGAACGACTAGACTGGGAGAATGACTCCACCTATATTGATCTCCACATCTACAATAATCTATATCCGCGTACAACAGGATATATCACCATGTCGATTGACCCAGCAGTCAGTAATCGTGTAGATGGATATGGTGTCCCCGATGTTGCGGAGTATATTTCTTTAAAGGGAGGACCTCACACTAATCAAGATAGTGGAATGAATCCTTATTCTACCAACTTTACTGGTTCAAATTATCTGGAGAGCAGTAAAAATAGGGAATCTAATCTTAAATATGATTTGAGCGGTAGCGGCGTATCATTAGAATTCTGGCTCAAAAAAGACAATTTTGACACCAACACAACACACAAAGAGGTTATTTTCGATTTATGGAATGGCCAGCCCACCGACGCGCTCGACTACGGCCGTCTTCGTCTTGAGCTAACGGCTTCCGGCGAGCTCGACGGCACCCCAGGCGCTGGCGGCCGGGATGCATTCATCCTCACGGTCCTCTCGGGCACCACTGGATTTGTAAGCTCATCAATCACATCCGAGAACCTAACGACTTCGTCAATAGCTGATGGCAACTGGCACCACTATGCTGTGAGTTTGCTATCCGGATCCGATGGCGTCTCTGGCAGCTTTTATGTGGACGGAGAATTGGAAAATCAATTTGTCTCCGGAGCCCTGCGAGTCGACATCGACGGCGTCAGTGGCGACAAGGCGGCCATTAACGAAGTCACTGGCGCCTTGTCTGCATATATTGGTGCCCTGCGCGCCCCAATCTCGGGCGCGACGATACCGGGCCCCACCGCAGCTTCCTATGGTAAATTAGCCGCATCCTTAGATGAGTTTAGATATTGGAAAACGCAGCGCAGCTCTAAAGATATAGGAAGGTTCTGGTTTACTCAAGTTGGAGGTGGTACAAACACCGATACAACGCCATTTTCTATCGATAGCAATAGAGAAATGGTTAACACCCAGCTGGGAGTTTACTATAAATTTAATGAGGGAATCACCGGTGATACTTCCATCGACTCCGTAGTCCTAGATTTCTCTGGCCGGGTTACTAATGGAGCCTGGACTGGATACACTTCGGCGTCTAGAAATACAGGATCGGCCATTATTTCGTCAAGTGCTGCAACGAAAGAGTATGAAGATCCAATTATTTATAGCTTCCACCCTCTGGTGACGACCCTCCGGGATAATCTCGAATTATCTGGCTCGTCCTACGATGTGATAAACAATTCTTCCCTTTACAACAGCGTACCAGCCTGGATTACTGAAGCTGATATGGAAGGGCAAAAGCAGCTTCGATATCTAACACAGATTATGGGAAGCTATTTTGACACGCTCCAGCTTCAGATGGAGACCCTGAACAAGTTCAAGGATATTTCCTATGTAAGTTCCAGTGAAAAGCCGCTCCCGTTTGCAGAAAAAATGTTAAATTCAGCAGGGTTTGTTTCACCAGAAATCTTTCTTGATGCTGATATCTTAGAAGTTCTGGGTGACCGTAGTGAGGATATAGTTTACGAAAAAAGCCTGAATGACATAAAAAATATTGTCTATAAAAACATTTACAATAACTTAACCTATATTTTTAAGTCTAAGGGCACCGAGAAGGCCTTCCGAAATCTCATAAGATGTTTTGGTATTGACGACGAGTTGGTTAAATTAAATCTATATGCCACAGATACTGTTTATCGATACAGGGAAAACCGCCGGAATGTGGTTGTTGCAGATAAAACAGTTAACTTTAATAAGAGGGAAAATATGGGGGGCGTTGTCTATAATGCCTCCTCATCCGTCAACGTAGATGGTTTCCCTTACATACCAGCAAACACTTTCTTAACGGGAGGATATGCTACGACGCTTGAGACGGATGTCTATTTCCCCCTCAAAGCCGTCGTCGCAGAAGACACCTATATCAACACCAATCTTATTAGTTCTTCTCTTTTTGGGCTTCATCGAACAGCTGAGCTGGCTGACGACCCCGCCTGGGACCCCGCGGGCGACAATGCTAATTTCCAGGTGTACGCCATACGAGATGAGATAGAATCAGCCAACGCTCACTTTCTTTTAACTGGTGTTGGTGCCACATTAATACCTCCCCTTACTTCGTCTCTATATGAAGATCTTTATGATAATAACTCTTGGCAGCTCGCAGTCTCTATTAAACCGTTGGAATATTCTCTTGTTCCTTATATTTCTTCTTCTACCACTGACCCGACTACTCGTGATGACTACCTGGTGGTGTTCCGCGGAGTGCAAACAGACTCTGGGGAGATAATTAACTCTTTTACCGTCACCGGCGCGATCGACTCGGTACCGACATCATTCCTGACATCATCCCGCCGGACTTATGTGGGCGCCCATCGAACGAACTTTACTGGAACCCTCTTGGACCCCAGTGATGTGCGCATCAACAGCAGCCGATACTGGCTTAACTATCTCGACGACGCCGCCCTCACCGCTCACGCATATGATACTGAAAACCATGGGGCCCTCTATCCTCATAAATATGCCTACCCCTTCGACCCCACCGCCTCGTTTGGCGAGATACTAAATTTTGATACACTGATGTTCAATTGGGAGTTCAGTCAGAACACCGGTTCAGACGCTTACGGAATATTTCAAGTAGCCGACGAATCCTCGGGCTCGTCGCAATTTATGTCCGCCTCGTCATATACCAGCGGCGCATTCGGCCTCCCGGGCAAACTTCTTAATAAGAAATACACAGCTCAGGGTTACGGATTCGAGGCCTCCAACACCGGATCGATAAGAAAAGAGCACGTGATCTCTTCTAAATTAAATCCTCTAGAGGTTATTAATTCAGTTGATCAAGTTAAGGTTTTGTCTGTTCAAGAGCATCAGGAATTCTATCTCGACTCCCGACCAGTCAACTACTTCTTTTCTTTTGAAAAGAGCATGTATCGAACAATCTCAGAGGAAATTGTCAATTATTTCGGCACTTTAAGGGACTTTAATAATATTATTGGAGAGCCAGTTAATCGCTATCGCCCCAATTATAAATTAATGGCGCTACTTCGAAAGCGCTTTTTTGCGCAAGTCTCAAACTCTGAGATCGACTTTGACAAGTTTTATGAGTTTTATAAGTGGTTTGACTCTTCCTTATCTTATATGCTAGGGCAGCTAGTCCCCGTGTCGGCAGACTTCGCCGAGAATATTCGGACCATGATCGAAAGCCACGAACTAGAAAGAAACAAATACAAGTCAGTATTCCAATTTATGGACGAAGAGAAGACCGTTTTCGAAGCGGCCCTTCAAAGTAATGTAGACTATGGGGGTGCAATATCTTCCCCTGATGATGATAAGAGCCTAGGATTCTGGCCCTCAAGTGCTCCCACAAGGCGTCAACTGGGCCTGTCTACGCGCGCCCTTACAAAGGTGTGGGAAGACACATCCGCGCCGGTCGAAGCTGGCGTAGCCGGCTCAGCTCTCGTGGCCCAAGAACAGCGATATTTATGGTGGAAGAACAAAATAGAGAGAACAAGTTCGGCCCTGGCGGTACCTTTCTCTGACGACTTTAATAGATCACGAGTTCGGCTGTTTGATACCATTAAGCAAACGATAGACAGGCAGGCTCTGTGCCCCTACCGTTTTTCTATTGAAGGAAATCGAACCTTGGGCGGAGTAGGATCCCCTGCTGGCCAGAAGGTTAATTTTGTGTTTGCAGCGACGACACCCTTTGGCCCTGAAGTGTCTGATTATCTCGAAAAGGTGATGGTTGCAAAGCGCTCCGATTTAGAACTCCTCTTGAATACCACTGACCGTTTTTATGGGCCCAATTTTAAACAACGCTTGGGATTAACTTTTAATCCAAGCTTTAATACTCCGGCGACAGAAGACTCTTTAAAGTACACAGGAGCCAACCTCTCCCCGTTTAGTGTTTATTCCTCGTCGGTTTCTACCGGCTATGTGGCAGATATAGCCTCCAACTACACCGGTGGAATTGATTTTACTAATCTTCATCATGATTTTGTGGCAAATACGGATGTTCCATTACAAGGGCCCTTCCCTGAAAAGTTTGTCGGCGGCCGATTTTATCGCCATGTAGATGTGAGCGACGGCACAGATACAATGGCTAACCGTCCCGAAGGTTTTCGGATCCAGTTTGATGGCGCCAAAAATCCCAGTACTCCTAAGTCCTTCCTGTTCGATGGCGCGGATGAATATATAAACATCGGCAACGCAGCCACATGGGAGGCATTAATCGGCGGCGCTGGCGCCGCTGCAAAGGCATTTAGTTTCTCCTTTTGGGCGAAGCCCGCCGCGTTCGATGACTCAGCTCCCGGATTTATTACATTTGGTCACCAGGACCGCGGCTTGATGTTCCTAGGCGGCGGAACGGGCCCGGCCAATAGTAGAGTGATGGCCTTCCTTGAGACAGGTACCTCTTTTGGTGCTGTGGCCACCGCGGGCCAAGTAGCTATAGATACTTGGCAGCATTTCACGGCAACCTATCCGGGCGGCACCAGCGGCACGACGAAAATTTATATTAATGGATCTGAAGCATCTTACGATAGTCAGCCCCTTGGCGCTCCGTCACTCATCGCAACGGCGGACTGCGTAATTGGAGCTGGATCGATCAACGCCGGCACCACCAAGTGTTTGGCCGGCAATATGTGTGATGTGGCCGTGTGGGATAAAGAACTTTCATCGGCTGAAGTGCTCGAAATTTATGGAGAAGGCGAGCGAGTAAAATTAAGTTCCACTAGTTGCGAGTCAAACCTCTTGTCTTGGTGGATGCTGGGCAACGGCGATGGCGATACTTATAATGGTACGGTTTATGATGAAGTTGGCGGCCGCCCGGGCACACCTGTCAACTTTGATTCATCATCAGATATTGAGGCGGACTCCCCAGTGTTCGCGCCGATGGTAGATATAGTCGCTATATTGCCCCCCAATTCGAGGGGAACTGTCGCCGCCACCGACGCAAATATCCCGCGCGGCAATCGCTTTAGGGATGAGACAGCCAAGCGACCCTTCAATATTAAAAATATTCTTATGACGACATCGTCTGCCGGTGTCCGGTTGTCGGGAACACTTATGCATTCTGCTATCGGTAATTACCAGCGTAATTATCAAGTTGTGCAGACTTGCGGCCGCACGGCAAATGACCCTTATTTCCGGGACCAGTCCTTTACCTTTGCAGCCCGCGCACTCGCCAGCAATCAGACTGTCCGAGGAAGATTTCCTTTAACTGAATCAACTCTGGGAGTCAACCCTGGCTTTACTGAGTTTGAATTACCTGAGAGGACAGGATCTAATTCCAATCAGACCGTCATAGTAAACCGGTTCAGTTCGCCTGGTTCTTATGCAGTAGATTCTCTTGGATATATGGCACCCCCCGCCGAAGAACTATCTGTATACAACGCTCTTCCTTACCGCAATCTTGAAGTTATTAACTACGGCCTCTCTGGTTCCGCATCGTCAGATCCTTCGATTGCGCAGTCCATAGCTGTAATAGATCAAATCAGCAAGAACAGGGGCCTGAACCAGCTCTCCTCGCTTCATTGTGGCCAATACGGCTCCGACGCTGCCTATGGTTTGATAACGGCCACCAGCACCCGCAGAGACGGTGGTCTGGGCTATGTGGTCTCCGCGTCGTGGCACAAAGTCAATCGCAACCGCAAACAGCGGATGGTGTCCGGCTCCTCCACCGGAAACGGTTTGTACACTGGGTCAGTTTATGATAATCTTTTTGTCCAGCATGCTATTCCCCGATCTTTCCAACAGTATGCATGGGTGACTGCCTCGGTGACAGGCAATGCTATAATGAGCTTACAGCCACCCACTTGTTTAAGCGCCTCAACATATAGCCAATTTCTAACGAGCTCGGATGCTCAAACAATTGCCGCCGGCGGAAAAGGGCCCGACGCCTATATTAATGATTTTGTCGGTCTCCGTCGCCTCATTCTCGATCCGGTCACAGCATCTACTCATACCTTGGGATTTTCACCCGGACCCTTATCTTCTTATGTAAATAACGACTATATAGTTGCCAACAATCTAGAGGGCACGTTTGCCGGCGGTATAGCCTTCCAAGCGCTGATGCTCAACCGCTCCGGTCCGTATCAATATCCCACATGGAAACAAACGCGTCTAGCCTCTCACCCCGTTGTGAGAAAGTTACGAAAGACAAACACAATTAGTGTGGTAGATTCACCTCCGCTTCTAGAGTCGGGACTGGGTTACTTGACGCGCGGCAAGAGCGCTAATACCTTCACTGACTTTACAGAGCAGCCACTGAGTAGTCGCCACATTCCCACCTTGGTTGTGGCCGAGAAGCGCGCCGGAGATGAAACCTTTCAGGATGAAGGAGTCTATCAGTTATCATATGGAAATAATTTAGATATGTTTTCACACGAAAGCTTAAACAATCGGTTAAATCTACAAATAAGTAAAAAAGAGATTTATGATAATCCGTTTGTATCCATGATGGAATATTTCTTAAGCTCAAAAGCCAATTTGTTGGTGGATTATGGAGAGAGGGTTTATCCGGCTGAAAAAGTGGTATATCGAAACATAGTGAGAAACCGTACTAACTTTACTATTACAGGCGCCTTCGACCCGGCACGTACTGTGGCAGAGCGCGCCAACTCTCAGGGCCATGTTATTACTAGCAGCGCTGCTTGGTTCTTACGAGAAGAAGAGAATTTCACCACTGTTGCTCCGGCCCTGTCTTCGCGTGAGCAGGGCGCCGGCGAAGGGCAGTCGATCCAGGGCCGCTATGGAGTGCCAGATTCTTATGATATTACAGCCAGCGCCCAATATAACATGAGAATTCCGATTGGTTGGAATGCAGATCGCAGCGCGCTAATTTATGGCGGAACCACCAAGTGGCAAGTGGCCGAGCAATCGTCGCGTCTTCCATATGTTGATTATAACAACTGGGTTCATCAGCTTCGACTGAAAGCTAAAGACTATTCTATTGTGCCTGAATTTAGAATTAGCGAACATATTGCTGATATTATTGATGACGGAGGAAATCCTTTAATTGACAACTGGCGTTTGGATATTACCGGAGCAGAATATCCCAACTCTAATGTTGATCGTTTTTTCGAGACATATACAAATGGAGAATTTTGTAAATTATTTAAAGTAGTTGATGACATGCTGTTCGAGACAGGAACGGGTGACCAGAAACTTAAGAGAAATAAGATATCCTTGCAGTGCAACGCGGCAAAGAAGTTGCTTCCTTACCCCGATTTTTATCCTATCCAACAGTTTCAAAAGCTAGCGCAACAGTTCTCTCAGTCTTATGGTCCTCATATACACACTACCGCTTCGGCCGATACCGCTGATATTCCTTTGGCCGCAGGATATCGAGCATTCCTGGATCCCTTCTTCTCCCCTGGAATTTGGTTTAATACTTATAAGTCCGGCCTCGGAGTGGGAAGTTATGTCCTATTAGTCTCGGGCGGATCCGAGCTGGACATTAATGATGTAGCGAAATATGCGGGTGTGAACTCAGCCAACAGTGCCTTCCCAGAGGGAGTCATTAACTTTGGTAGTGGCAGTATTTTGTCCTGTTCTACTACTGCGTCTAATCTAGACTACTCACCCTATCGTGTACCTTTTGAAGCAATTTATCGACCCCAACTATTAAACACTAAAATTATCAGCGGCTCGTATATCTACGACAATGGGGTAGGCTCCGGCAGCCTATCTGGGAATACGGATGGAACTTATACATTGAACCGTGTGGCCTGGGAGGGTCAAGGAAACGATCTGTATCGGATGATGGCAGACAACACACTTAGCTCTATTTATGATCTTTTCATAGAAAACCCGGTAAGCTTTATTTCTAATACTCAAGATAAGTTTTCGGCCTTGGATGTTACGGAAGGCGATGTGTTCGCCATGACCTTTAATATTCAGAGATCATTAGATTCTACAGGATCAGCGGACCGGTCTAAATTCGAAATGTATAGTAGAAACACCGCTTTCGGTCCCCCGGTAGTCCTGGATGATGGAACTGGCGTCGACGGCGAGTCCTACCTAGAGTACAGCGCCTCGACATCACCCAGCACGCCCTGCTATATAAATGGCACAGCTTCGGTAACAGTGGTTGCGACAGCCTCGTTTGCCGGCACACCGATCCTTTCAGATCTGCTTGCGTCTGCCGAATATATTTACAGTACTCAGCTAGAATCAGACTCTTACAGCGAGACTGCCATTGGGTCTTGGTTCGCTCAAACCATATCAGAAAGCTTTAATTTATCAGAGCGTCTTGGACAAGAGAACTCTTCACGATGGATGATACAAAGTAAATTTGAGACCCCAGTCCTAAATTTTGCTGATGTGAATGCCACAACCCCGGCAGAAGCAGCCCACCCCATCCAACCCGGCTCTGCACAGAGTATCACCACCAAAGGAATGGGGCATCAGTACGGTCGTATTACGAAGGGCGATGAGGGAATAGATTGTTATATTGATACTCCTGAATTTGTTGTTTCGCCTAGATATGGCCGTTTGACGCGTCCAAGATCCTTGGCAAAACTTGTTGGGTTCCCCGAAGGGATTAAGAAAAAAGTTGGTGTTCTCAAAAATGAGGTATTGCTAGAAGAAGCCGTAGTGGTGGTACCGTTTATCCAGTTAAATACGCGACGGAAGTTCCTCACCTTCCCTCGCGCCAGAGTAAAACTGAATAGCTATCAAAACTTACTCTCAGCTATGGATAAATATATCTTTCCTCCTAAGTTTGACTTCACAAGGTTTAAAGAAATAAAGCCCGTATTGATGTATGTGTTTGAGTTCGAGCATTCTCTTACACAGGAAAATCTTTCATCATGGTGGCAGGGCGCCTTCCCCGGACAACCCAATGTCGATTGCCATCTTTGCGGCTGTACCGATACAGAGTTTGAGCTAAAAGAAGTACAAATTGAAGAAAAAGAATTAGTGGATAAGATCTTAGGATGTGACCAGGATCTTCATTGGATGGTGTTTAAGGTTAAAAAGCGCGCCGCCAGGAACTTTGAAAAGCTCCGCCGCTCATTTGTAACAGATGATTTGAGTGATATTCCGACAGCTGTGGGAGAATATACTTATAACTGGCCATATGATAATTTTTCTTTGGTCGAACTGGTGAAGATTGAACAACAGGTCCGGTGGCTCTCCGATGAGGTTGATGGTGCCCCATGCCCCGACCCGGAAGCCGACACCCCCACACCTTCACCAGCACCTCAGAGATCCCCATCAGCAACTCCTCCGAGTCCTCTTGTGGTCACCGGCCGCGGCTTGCCAGACCCTGACACCGGTCGAAAAGCACAGACTACCGAAAAGCCGACAACCACAACGGCCACCACCTCGACTGTCGTCGACGCCACCCCGAGAGTATCTGACACGACTGTTGATCCCGATGCGGTATTGTCACGGAATACGGGGCCAACTTTATCCGAAACAGGAGAAACTGGCGCAGATAGTACTATCAAAAAGCCACAGGATGGATAATTAGTATATGGAATTTTTTGACAAAAAAGAAGAAGTACTTGATATTGAGCTAACCGAGTACGGCCGCGAGCTATTGTCTAAAGGCCGCTGGAAGCCCGCGGCGTATGCTTTTTTTGATGACGATATTTTGTATGACTCTGAGGCGACCATTAGCGGATCAACAGAGAAGCAAAACTCCGCCCGTCGGCGAATAAAGTATGATACCCCGTCCATGAAAACACAACCATACATCCAGGGCGCCGAAACGCGCCGAAATTATTTTTACTCTCAGGTCACCACCGGATCGACGAGCCTTGCACCTGGAGAGTGGCATACGATCCAAGACAACTCGGTATCTTTTGTAGATGCGTTCCAGGGCGCCGCGTCTTTCCAGCAGACACATTTTGCGGCCTCTAACCCCTTAGGGACTAGTGATCTTAAAACAGAATATGCGCCGGCCTGGGCTGTCTCGATGGTAACAAATGAGATATCCTCCAGCCAAGATCAGGTCGGGATGACTCTCGCCGCACAAGGTATAAACTTGACAAGTAGTCATTCCGGGGCCATAATTCAAGACATTCCCCAATTGGACGTGGTGGTAGACTACCAGACATTCTATAATCCGACAGATCCCGACTATCAAGGATCTAAATATCTTCCCCTCACTCCTCAGTTTAATGCAGAAGGTATCCAGTTATTTGTACAAGATGATTTTTTAATAGTTGAAATTTTAGAAGAAAATACAAACTACTTGAAAGAGAATTTTACTATAGAGGTATATGAGCACACCCCTCATCCTCTCGACTCGGCGTCAGGCAGCGTACTCAATCAACTGACCTTTATAAATAATGGCGATATATATCACTTTCCTCAAAAAAGTCAGGATGTTGAGTATTATATGAATATTTTGGTAGACAACGAAATGCCACCACAAGTGGCCGAGAACCTAGGAATATCTGAAAGGGTAATCCGAGCTTCGAGCGTCCGTTTGGCCGTTACTCGCGATCTCTACGGAGATGCTACAGATGGGGAGTGCGAATAATGACACTCACTATGGCGTCAGGTTTTAGTCAAGGAGACCTCCCAGTACCTTTAATAAAGGAAGTGGTGATACACCCAGCTCAACTCATTGCCCCGGAAGGTGGTTTTACTACTCAGAAAATAACAGCTCGATTTATGATACCGCTTGAGTCCGGCCGCCACTATGCACCTCTCACTCTCTATACCCGCACCTTAGGGTCTAAGAGTAGAATAGAGGGAATGCGGTCTGCTTTTGCAGTCGGCAATATATCAACACAAATTGCTAGCTTCTCGGGAACCAATACTGGAGAGATGCACCTTGTGGCTCTTGACGACATGTCGGTGAATAAAGATAATTATTTTTCTTCCAATGTTAAAATGTCAACAAAATATTATTTTAAGTATGTTGATGTTGACTTTCAAGTTCCGATCGAGAATGGGCGCCTCGACCTGATCAGAGACCTAGCAATAGTGGCCACCGTTTTTTCATCGACGGCAAAGCCGCTTGTTGCCGGCATAATGGGCCAATTCTCAGCCCAGCAGGACCCTACGAGTCGGCTAAAAATAGGAGAAATAATAATTCAGGACGTTCTGACCAACCGTGCTGTCCCGCTGGAGAGTAATTATTTTATTCTTAGCGAGACAGTAGCTGACTATGGCAACAAAGGAGATATCTGGCCCGGCCCAGTCCACAAGAATGGCTCTGACTATATGGTTGGTACCACCCATGATCCCGGTCGCCGTCACCCTAAGTGCGAGAAGCAGACCTGCGCTAATTATAAAATTAAAGATTTACGGTTTTTGGATCCCAATAGTCGCTCTTATATAGCACGGATCTTCGTCGGACAGACGGATGAAATATCTGCAGATGCTCCGCCGCCCCCAACTAAAGAATCCTCACGACAATATTTTTCAGAGCCACAATACTCTCGACAATCTGGCGGCAGCGCTGTGACTTTTGTTAGCTTCAACCTTTTATCCTATTTGCAAGATCATCTAGAATTCTCTGCGTTGATTCCGCGTCCACAGATGATTTTAAGTTGCGGCAGCATCGCTACAGCAAAAGTATACAGATTTCCTAGGGCACAGCAAGATCTCTCATCAGACCTAACTCCGGGCAAAACCGGCCCATCCACGCAGTGCGCCAGCCACGAAGAGGTTTTAGTAAGCGACGCTATATCTTTCTATGAGGGCCGCAACCCAGGTGTACTAGGTATGTTTATAGCTGATCCCGAGGTAGGCCAAGAGTCGGCCGGATTGTATGGCTATCGTATAGAAATTGAAATAATTGATAACTCCCGCGCGCTAATTCTTTACATCATTAAGAAACTCACACGTTCTCTGGACGTTTATAAAAATTTTATAGCTAAGTTTAATGAACACTCTAATAGATCTTTGGGAAACTACTCTTATTTTAGATCTAATATAGAATCAATTAAGGCTGCCTCGAACCATAAAAAGCTAATAAATTTGCTCTTATCCTCTATAAAGTTTTTCTCCCCCGGAGGGAACCTGGGATCACTGAAAAAGAATTTGTTGTCGATGACATCACCATACTCAGCAACCGTAGAGTCCATCTATGCATTTAAAGAACTTGTAGAAGACTATATTAATACCTTGGCTAACTTAGTTACAGAGAATATTCAAAATGGCATACAGACTAGTGACATAAAGTCTAAAATGTTTACCTCACGGCCTAATCGTCTTACTAAGGTTTCGTACGAAATTCCAAAAGCTTATTACAATTATTCCCACCAAGGAAGAGAAATGGGCCTAGACTACTTTGGCACAAGTTATTCAGTGGAGACTGGCACCGAAGCTGCCCCACCTTATTCTATTGGAGTGAGCGTTCCAACAGCTGGCACTAATCTCATGATTGTGGGCCCTGATGCGTTTATAGATCGATTAAATCTTGAAAAGAGCAAATATAGAGTACCCGACCTAAACTCTCTAGCTCTTAATAAATATGGATTCTTAAGCCCTCTTATAGTACGAACTCCGCAGGACAGCATTGGCACAACAACCAAACTAAATTTCTCTTCATCACTTAGTGTCCTGGAAGCAAACGAGGTTGCTGTGTCATCCCTTAGGGATTTCGGAGCTTCAATCCGTCAACCAAGAAGTATAAATTACCTTAGAGGAAATCTATTATCACAACAGGGACTCTCTATCAAGCCAAAAAAAGTTTCTATTAGTCAGTTGGCAGCCACAACGCCCAATCAGACCTTAAGTTGTGTTGGTATTGATAGTGCCCTCTATTTCTCTACTGGGAGCTTATTTATTAATAGCGATGAAAGAGATGTCCAGAGGCTCAGCGGTTCAACCCAGACTTTAGTAAGCCAGGCGGTTAACGAACAAAAAGCGCTTTTAGGGCTTCCGGTTATAAATTACATTCTGCAGCAAAAGGCCCAACAATATTTAGATAAAATAGAAGTAGTAAACCCGGGTTTGATAAAGGGCTCCTTTGCTTATAACCAGCTCATGAGCAACACGGGTTCCATGTCAGGCCAGAATATATTTGAAAAAAACCTAAACTGGAACAGCTTTGTTGTGGTAGAATATATGGACAAGAACTTCATGAATCCGACATGGTCGACTCTGACCCAGGCAACCTTTAATTTGGCTAAACAAAAAAACAACTCTCTTCTCTGTCGACTCCGACGTTTGCCCACTGTGTTCAACGTGCCAAATGCCTTTGAGTTACCAATCTATAACCATCTTTTTATTCTTGGCTCCAATGCTACGCCATTTTCTCGGGCAGTGGATATTTATGACAACCCCACAGCTACTCATAGCTATGTTTCTCGCTATAGCGAAAACCTAAATGAAGTAAAAAACTTAAATGAAGACTCTATCGTGAACTCTGCTGATATCTATAGTGAATACATGACGTCGACTTCGGGAATCTTTCCCACTACACCGAAACCGGGCCAAAAGAGAGCGCGTATCTCTCGCGGCGATCCGCACGGAGGTGACAGTCTCCGCGGCCAGAGAACCCAGCGCTCACCCACTTCCGGAAGGGGTAACTACTGATGCCCGGCCCATCGACACCACTGCCAAAACAATATGTTGTTTGCTTAAACTCTAACATGCTGGGCATGCCATATGAGCCGGCCGATTCCGCCATGTCGCCCGATAATACGATGCGCCCCAACCCTAACGAGACGGCCCTTCACCCGCTTATTAGGAATTGGTTCGGTTCTCAAAGCCCGGGCGCCGATCATGTTAATATAGATCCTTATCGACGCGCAATGTCTTTGGATTATGGATATACTTACCCCCTAAACGGAGACGGCGAGTATTTAATTAACACTTATCAATATGAAAATGCCGATACTCACGATACCAACACGCCCTATATATATTCCGAGGGCTTATCGGGTCCTACTTTTGGTTCCTTGGGTATGGACTCATATGCTAATTTCGGCCTAGACTACTCCTCTTTCGATACTTTAGACCTTCGTTTCAATGAAAGAGGCTGGAACGAGTCACTACCTCCTGGTGGGCCTGATTATAGTTACGGCGATACTCCGGGCTCGGCTGTATCTCCCTATTATGCTTCCCTTTTAGATGAAGAAAATCGAGATGAATGGAACGAAGGAATTCCTTATTTTGATAAGTATCTCATAGGTGCACCCCCGGGCAACATTTCTCCATACCTGGTCCCCGGGCAGATCGGCCCCAGCGGCTGGGAGGCTCAAAGAGTACAATCAGCCGGCCAAGTCGGCAGCTACGATGGCTTGTTTGCCCATACGATCCCTCTTTTCTGGATGCCGAACGCGCGTCGAGCACTCCTTTTTGACCATACTTTTGGTTATACCAATGCCAACACCTACAACAATGATGACCCCAATCTTCCCGACCCACTTTCCCCCGGCGTAACGGTCGAATCAACTTATAATTTTTATGTTGACTCGGCACCGAATTATGAAGATGTGATCGCGCCGGCAAACATACCTGAGTGCATCCTCCCCAATTTTTATATGCTGCAGTCAGAGACACTTCAACATAATTCCACGACGCAACCACAGCGTATGGGTGCGTATCTTGAGCAAGTATCTGCCGGCACACTCAATTCTGATTTCACGTCGATATTTATCCACACGGCCAATCCTCCGTCGCCCGGTCCCGCCGGTAACCCAGCTGACCCGGCAACATCGGAAGGATATTGGAACTTATATTCAACGACCTTGTCAAGCCTAAATCCCACAGCCATGACTGAGTTTGAGGGGAAATATAAAAATATTGTCGTGCCTCTTGGTTCTTTAGATTTTATTTCTGTCCAAAATGAGGCCTCTTCTTTCTCTGGAGACTCGAACAATCCCGGGCCCTCAGGCCCGTTTACTGCTTTAGCCGCCTATCCTTTCTATAATAAGATCACTCTGCTGCCCATCGGCATCCCGTCGAATAACGATATTAATTTGGGCCCAGAACGCGGCGCCACCGCCCTGCTGGGGAATGAAGATTTCCTCGCTGGTCTCCTAGGACCTACCTTGACGAGCCTGACTGCGGCGGAAACCACCTGTTACGTACGGTCACTTCAGCTTTTAATAGCCAATTCATATAACCCCAATGCTTCACCGGATCCTGATGACGTTTTGACAGGCCTTGTCGCACAAAAACTGATCGCCAACTTTCCCCGGCGACCAGCCCTTTCAATGGATTTAAATTTTATGAGCCCGGGCTTCAATGAGGATGATAATCAGCCCCAGGAAATCCAACACACTCTGGGGAAAGCGCAACCTATTAAAATTTGTGCCGAAGTTGATAAGATATTGGATGATGCCATCCCCCTTAGAAGCGTGACCCATGATCAAAGCCCATATCCCGACTATTATATAACCCTGGAGAAGAACACAACAAACGAAAAAGACATTAACTATAGTATTTTGAGAGATGCAATTGCCGGAAATGATTATTCCACGGCTGCCACATGGGAAAATACGACCGATGCCGCCGATCGCGGCCAAATTCGCGAGGCAATTAAGGACTATACCCGAAACTTAAACTCTGTATTCAAGGGTCAACTTAGTAATGTATCTCCCTTGATGTATCTTATAGAGAAGAGAAGAATCCCTGATGGAGAATTGTCGGTTCCACTATCCGTAGAACCAGTGCAAAGAATTTTTATAACAAGAGACTTTCGAAACCCCGGAAACCCCTCCCCCATAACTTATTATGACACCCAAATTAAATACGGTGTCAGGTATCAATATGATGTTCGTGTCATAAACGTTGTGTTTGGAACCCAGTATGAGTACACGAATCTCAACACCGACTTTCCTTATACTGAGGTCGAGAACATTCCTGTTGCAAGCACCGGCCGTGCCTTAGGAAATGCTCTGGGCTTTTATAATGAAGAAAATGCTGACGTTACAACAATGGGAAATTATCTAGTCGGAGGAAAGGTAGACGCAGACGGATCTCAACACAACTATCTTAAACTGTCCGATGAGACGATCCTCGGCCCTCCCAATACCAACCTTGATGACCCCACCATGTATTTTTCCGACTCCGGCGAATTGGGCTGGCCTTCTACCGCATATCAGACTGATATCGGCAAAGATCCTGGCTGGGACAGTGCAAACAGCCCAGTGGCCAAGGCCCCCAAACCCGTCGGCCAGACAGGATTTTATGTCTTTGGTGGATCTGATCAGTCTCTCACTGAGAACCACCCAGTTGAATCTCTCCGCGAGCGCCCAGGGTTTGTGCCATGGACAGCTGACTTTTCAGACTACTACAATTGGTCCTCAGCCCATTTCCAGGCCTTCTTTTCTCTACAATCGACTATTAATGATCCGTATGGTTCCACATTTAGCGCCCCGTCGCCCGGCGGGATGTTTCAGCCGGCCGCAGTAGGTGACATGCTGAGTCGTATGAAAGTGAAGGTGGTCGGCGGCCTAGGCCACGATGGTAACGCAGAGGGGGGCTTAGTCCCGTGGATCGCGGATATCGAACCGGCACCGGAGGAGGAGGTCGAGGTTGAAACCCCGGTCACTATATGCGAGTGGGCGCTGCTATATCACGCTGATCTTGCTCAGGCCTTTAGGGACTGGTACACAGAATCCCGGCTCTTCGACTCGCCCACACAAAACCCGAATTGGACGATCTTTCAACATCTCGAGTTCAAGTGGCACCTTCGAAGCGGCCCAGATCTTTGGAGCGGATACGCGGGGAATCCGTTGACCACCACGGCTGAGCGTTGGTGGAATGGCGATTCAAACTGCCTCAAGGCCGGCACCTACCCGGTCCACTGGAGCTGCAGTACCTGTATTGGAACGGACGCCAACCAGCTCGCCGAGCCGGACTACATCACCAATGGCTCAGTCAGCAACCAAGATGCCGCCGGCCGCGATACAGCAGCCTGGTATTGTCCAAATTGGAATAGCCAGATCACTAATCACACCATCTGGCGCCCTCATAGTATATATCAAATAGTATATTGGCTGCTCAACGGCGCCGGCCAACAATACCAATACCACGCGAGCGCAGCGAAGGAAACTACTGATCCTTACGACGGCTCGTCTGAGTTCGTCTACTTCTTTCCAAAAGCTGATCTAGGCTCGACCCATGGCAAGGAGATTCTTTCTGAGTTTCGCGATTGGTGGAATGCTAATTACGCAACGTATACGGGCGGAAGCCGCAGCCACCGCAATGTGAACCGCGCCCCAGGCGAATCCGTAGCAGATGCAACGCAGGCCCACCAAGGCGCGCCATGGGACGGGCTCCGGTGGGAGACAATGATCGGTAATCTCTATCTCGAGTCATGTATGGGAACGCAGCACTGGATCACGCCCGGCGACATCGCGGGGCTGACGGGGTTTCCCTAATGGCACAAACACAATGGTATATGGATATTGAGGTCTACCTCAAAGAAACGGGCGCGACCGTTCCTTTCACCACCGAACTTATGACCAATAGCGAGTTGTTATTTGAATATGGGCCGTATGAGTTTCCAATCAATGGGATTATAAACCTTGAGTCCTTTTTGGAAGAGATTAACACAGTTAATTATGGTATACATAATGCTCAAAATGTTCCCTTTTATTATGTATATGCCACCCCATATCTTATTGACCGCGCCTCAGGGTTCAGCAATCTTACTTATATTCCCTTGGCTACACCCAAAATCGTGGACACCACAAACTTGATGTTTGCCCCCGAACAACAGGGCCCCCTACAGAGAAAATTGGATGTCGGAGGCCCGCTCGCCCGCAAAGACAGTGCTTTCGTCAGCCTCGCCGAACGCGAGATGCTTGTTCGCTATGACATCTCGTTATATAACGCTACGCACTTCAAAGATCAGTTTAAAGCCGACTATCCCGGTTATGAATATTATGGATTTAAAATCTATTGGAGAACGGGGCCCAAGTTCATTGTACCCGATGCACCCCTCGGCCCGTTTGCTCATGTGAATTATAAGCAGGATACTGACACAGTAGCGCTGGATTTGCCCTATGCTCCGTCAATTCGTGCAACCATCCAAGACGATTCGCCGCTCCCTCCAATGTCTAGAATTGCGCCATATCAGGGCATCAGCAGCAAGCTTTTGATAATGCTGAATTCAAATACTGGTGAGTACTTGGCAAGGCCTGTCGCCATTCTCCCTGAAGATCTAGAGAAGCTAGCCAATATATACTTGAATCAAAAAGGAGTAATTTACACTCCGGACGAAGTAGAAAATCTTATTAATGATCCCCTCGCCGCAGAAGAAGATTATGCGTTAGAGTACAAGAAAGATGATCCAACCACCAGTTTTCAGATCTTTCGGACAACGGTCCGGCCGACTTCTTATACAGATTTCAACACAGGGCAAAACCCTCATGCGACTATCGTAAGTAATGTATCTTATGGAAAACAGTCCGATGGCGCATCTTTAGTTGATGACATAGAGCCCAATAAAAAATATTATTATTGTTTCCGGTCCCTAGACGTTCATAATAACTTTTCAAATCCGACTCACGTCTTTGAAGTGGAGATGATGGACAATGATGGACAGGTTTATATTATTATTAAAACTATCGAGTTTATTATAGGTCCTCAGCGCAGCCCGTCAAAATTAGGGCGCCGCTTTATTTACATTGAGCCATCCATTGCTAATCTAACACTGGAGAGCACAGATATTTTCCTGACCGGCCCACAGACCCTAGATTCAATAACTCCTGAGGATGTGCCGCCCGACAATATTTTGGGCGCGACCCTGGCAGCTCCTCCGCCCGGCGACGAAAAAGTGTGGGATAAACAGTATAAAATCCGGGTGACCAGTACGAAAACAAGTAGGAAATTTGATTTAAATTTAACATTCAAGAATACTGGAGTGAAATTTCCAGAGGGTTAATAAGTATTTATTTACTATTTATATAGAGAGGTAGCAGTATGGGATTCTTAGACAATTCAGGCGACATTATTTTGGACGCCGTTCTTACCGACACCGGCCGACGTAGATTGGCCAAAGGTGATGGTAGCTTTAACATTAAATTTTTTGCATTGGGGGACGATGAAATTAATTACGGATTATATAATCCTAATCATGCCAGCGGTTCCGCTTTTTATGATCTGGACATTCTTCAAACTCCGGTATTAGAAGCCTTTACTAACACCAATGCTTCATTAAGATCTAGGCTTATTTCGCTCACCAATATGAATCAGCTTTACTGGCCCGAGATGGTCCTACGCGGTAATCTTGGCTCAACTGCTCCCTATACAACTGGAGCCTATGTTCTTGCTGCCGACCAGACTACGTGGGAAAATTTGGACGGTGGAGACACAACCGGAATCATCCCGGGCTATAAGCCAGCTAAGTCCTTGAATCATATTCGAGTAGAGCAGGGCCTAAACACCAATGAGGTGGCAAAAGATAGCACCCTGGATATAGAATTGGTAGAGACACAGTATGCTGTTCGATGTGATAATAGATTATTACGAATCGCACCAGGCCCGGACATGACGCAGACATCAACGCGTTCCGGCGCCTCAACGAGTTTTCCAAATGCTAAGGCCTCTTTTAGCGACTCTAACAATATCGATACATACTTTTTTACACTCAACTCCGCTGGGGGCACCAACGGTTATGTTAGTAATCTAGGCGCTGACTCCGGACTCCTCGGACCAGGAGGCACAAAACTCATGTTCCGCTTAGCTTCCACTCTCGACATTCAAACAAGCACCTATTTATTTGATACGTTAGGGAAGTCGACCACCTTTACATTTGAGGGCGGCTCCGCAGCAGCAAAAACTATTTCAACTGTTATTACAATCGAGGGGCTGACAACTCGTTCACGTCTTGATATTGATGTAACGCTTTTGAAGAAATCATAGGATATAAGATATGGCTACAAGCAGCAAACTATTAACACCAAAAGACCAAGTTTCAACACGGACGCTTTTGCATGAAGCGGTCCCGGTGACCGGTCAGATTATTTCTGGCACGTATGGCGTTGATGCGACACCTATTAACGATGCACCGAACATTAAAAACTATGCTCATGGCATGTTTCAGTCTGTTTATGACTACCCCTACCTTAGCTCCTCAGCTAATCATATCTTAGACCTAACAATGGGATACTCTGCAAATTCTGTTTTATCAAAATCGACTGCGACGACGACTCAGCAGAGCAAGAAAATCAACATCTATAATGAGATGGCTCAGGTTTTAGTTGGCTTTAATGAGAGCGGCTCAGTCCGAGAATTTGATGAAGACGGTGACCTAACGTCTGGCACAAAGATTCAAGAGGCCTATTTCTTTAACTTTACGAGACTCTTAACCAAAGACGAAATCAAAAAAGGTAGTTTTACTTTAGAGCTTGGCACTAACGCCATGTTTGACACCCCCTTCGTCGCGGGATCGAACTTTTCTGGAAGTATTAAGCTTACTGATTATAGCGGCTCCAATGGGTACAAAGTTAACTCTCCCGCTGGTGAGTATGGAATTTTATATGCGACGTCATCGCAGACCGGCGTCGGCTCCGGAGAGAAGAATCCACTATTAACAAGTAAAATCGATGAAAACGGGTATGTCCCAGCTGGACTGATTTATTATCAGGCGGGAATCGCGGTTGTTACAGCCTCAGTTTTTAGTACGCTGCTGGCTTCGCCTCCCTCCGCCAGCTTCGCGGGCGAAGCATCGGGATCACTGACCGGATCTTTTAGTGGAAGCTCCATCTCCGGTAACTGTAGTTTCCTCCGCCATCGGATTGAAAGCGTTTCCTTCAATAACACGACAGAATTAAACTCAACAGTTTATTTCTGTCGCGCTAATCATAACGAATTTAATTGTTCTTCCAATCAAACTTATGTAAGCGGCAGTAAATTTGTTGTTAAGACAAATGCTAACGACATGTCCGTTGCATATCCCACAACAGTTGGCCTATATTCAGCAGACAATGAGTTAATGGCGGTTGCAAAACTATCCGAACCGTTAAAGAAGGATCCCACAACCGAGTTTACTTTACGAGTGAGATTAGATTATTAGAATGGTATGCCGTATTCTTATTATAACTTTACTAGAAACGATATATTTGTCAATACCTTAACTTTATTTCCTCAAGTTAAGTTATTAGTATATTCCGGGTCAGCTTTCTATAATGACAATCCTGACATGTCGGGATCATTCACAAGCTCAGTAAACCTATGCTCCGCGAGCAACATTAGTTTATTCGAACTCAATGTAGACAGAAAAGAAGAGGCCACAGGCCGAACCATTGGAAGCGTCGACAACAACGGCCTGATCTATCCTTTTATAATCAAAGATGGCCTTCGCCTTAATTTTCGTACTGGGACCGAGGAATCATTTTTAGCCACAAATATTGGGGACCCTATCACTGGTGCTGCGTATCCTTACACTGCATCAATTAGCAAAGAGTTTTATGGACCGTGGGTAACTCAAAATTGGTACCCTCAGGCTGACACGGATGATTGGTACCCCGCCAGCGGAGCGCCGGCAAGGACAGCGGGTGAAACCCCCCGATTTATTTATTCTTACCGGGGGCTCACCGGCAACATAACCGGGAGCGTCTCTCACTTGTTGGCGCTCAAAAACTCTATTAATGATTACAAAATTAATTCCCCCCACTTTGAGTATTCGTCCTCGACAACGTCTGTCGATCTAGGGATCTCCAATAGAGATTTTCAGTCTTCTAGCGTCGGGCTGCTGAGCATTCCAAGCATTTTTTATGGATCAGCGATAAAGAGAGGAAGTATTACCTTAGAGTTTTATTTCACCGGAACCCTTATAGCACGCGCTGAAGATAAGCTCAGGAACGGCGAGCTTATAGAGACTTATAATAACACGGAAGTTCGCGCCGGCAGCTCTTCTGCCTATGATCCTGCGGATCTTACGACGCTAAGCGGATCAGTTGTGGGACTTGTATTATATGAGCAAGGGGTTATTTTACTGACTAGCTCGGCTGCCTTAAATACTTCCGTCGATAACTATACCGGCAGCTATGATAACCTAGATAACCCCCGCTGGACTTATTTCGCCCAAAGTTTATCCCCCAATGCGATACCGAGATTCCCCCCAGTCGATCCCATGCCGATACCAGTGTTTCCTGGTTGGAGCAATATGCCCAGCTCTTCATTTATTATAGATATGAGCGGTACGACAGAGACACAAGTAATCACCATGTTTGCCACCGCTCCAAAGGGCGAACTCAATCACTCGAACAATCCCTCATATCTTCTGCACTCGTGGTATACTAGTAGCTATACAGCCAGTGTGTCAAGTGACAGGTCCGGTTATCTAGAATTAGATCGGAAGCCTATTAAAAATGTTGTTAGTTCCGCGTATAATGATCCTACTGGGTCCTTTGAAAAGACCACCTACATTAGTAAGGTGGGAATTTATGATGCCCACAAAAACCTAATTGGTATTGCTAAAAGCGCAACACCAATTAGAAAAACAGTAGAAAGAGATTTCACCTTTAAAATGAAATTAGATATATAATTGATCCTCGGCCTAGACATATCAACCAGTATAACTGGCTATACAATATTGGATCACGGAGGCAAGATCCTCGCTTGCGACCACATTGACTTACGAAAAGAAAAGAATTTCTTTAAGAAAGTACAAATTGTGAGAAAGTCTTTGGAGGATCTAGAAGGTGAATACCCTATAGAACAGGTATATATTGAGCAATCTCTTCAGTCCTTCCGCTCTGGTTTTTCCTCTGCCCAGACCTTATCACTTTTATCAAAAATAAATGGCATTGTCTCCTGGATCTGCTATAATATGTTTTACGGCGAACCGAAGTATCTCGCCGCCACCTCCGCCCGCAAGTTATGCGGCATCAAGATCCCCAAGGGACAGAAGGCAAAAAAGGTTTCTTTACAGTTTGTTGTTGACAATGTGCCCGGCTTTGAGGTAGAATACACTAGACATGGAAATCCCAAGGCTGGTTATGC
>TARA_R110000824_G_scaffold139366_8_pt1 | contig 26358 bp, 31 predicted proteins | sample TARA_R110000824 | Tara Oceans TARA_R110000824 (sample SAMEA4397747) | marine metagenome | biome: Polar Biome; feature: [MES] marine water layer (ENVO:01000295) within the mesopelagic zone...; material: water (ENVO:00002006), including particulate matter (ENVO:01000060) such...
AGTAGTGATTACGAACTTAGTCCTAAAACCAATCTTGAAATACTCTTCTAACACTGCTTCAAAGTCATTTTCTTTATCGTAGAAATGAGGATGTACTTCGACAAGAAAATTAGTTTTGCCTGGATTTTTAGTGAAATACTCCAAACCACCTTCAAAAATCTTAACTTCGTGGCCTTCGACATCCATTTTTATAAAATTCGGATATCTCCTGTTTTTTAAATAACTCGTTAAGCTATAAGCCGAAACTTCTTCTTTTCTTATACTATGCTTGGTTTTCTTCACGCTATTTAAGTTTGGCTGTCTAGCAATCCAAAAATCGAGGATTTCGTCCTTATCTGATATAGCACATTGGTCAATCTCGCACCTGGAATTAAAACCATTAATCTCTACATTTGACGTCAAAATATCCACGTTATGTTGATCGGGCTCAATCGCATATACTATACCAGAATCTCCGACGTTCTTAAGCATAAAAAGAGTTGTATAGCCTATATTTGAACCAAGATCAATGCAAGTATCGCCTTCTTTGACAACTGATTTGATTAGCGACATAAAAGCTTTTTCCCTCGTACCAGTATGAAACAAAGTACTAGAAATTCCTCCGTCATTTAAATCTAGATTCATAGTAAAATCTTCTATCTTTTTCTTTATCATAATTTATACCAATTTTCTTGTTTTAATATGATTTACTAACTCACTTCTATCCGATAAATTAACAAATTCTATATTATTATGTTCTCCGAATTCTTTAATAAACTTTGCAGTCTTCAAAGTCGTATGTGGTGTAGATGGACTTCGCTCATCCGGCTTACACGTAGATATCAGATAGGGTATGTTATATTTTTCATATTTTTCATTATTTGTCCAAAAATACTCAGAAGAATATAGATCTACTCCACAAAAATATATTCTATCATAATCCATTTTTTGCATGATGTCCAAAACGATTGTTAGGCTAGCTGTGCAACTAACATATACTTGGTCAAGAACCGGAGTATAGAGTCCATCGTCCCCTCTAAAAGTCTTTTTATAGACATATATGTTATCAAACCAAGACTTCCTGACCATATTAAAGAGATATGGCCTCGTCGCATCTAAAATCCAATTAACATCTTTATATTCTTCTTTGCGTGCTTCAATCATTCTTTTAGCAAATGACCCATTTCTGTGCATCTTCACCTCTAAATGATAAAAATTAGGCACTATATCATTAACAAACCAATTATTAGATGTCCATATATCCATCTGTTTTATCAGATCCCAATCATCAGACGTCAAATCAGATATTGATGGACCACACCCAAGAAAAATAGCTTCATTATGTTTCTTCTTATCAATAATATCTCTTATATGTTTATACAATTTTCTGTATCCTCGAAAAACCTATCTGTGTTAATGGCTTTATCACATATAAAAAGATCATATACCGGCTTAAACAGTCTTAGTTCGTGGTGTTTCACTCCCCACTTGTGAAACTGATTTTCTGTTGTCTCCCTCCAGTCCAAGCCTGTACCTGATCCACGAGCTGTCCAGTATACTATAGTATGCCCAGCTTCATATAAAGAATTAATTTTTTCTATGTTACTCTTGATGGGGGTAGATTTTGCATAGTCTCTGTCATCTGGTGTCTCGCATATGGTTTCATCTATATCAACAAAAATAATCACTTTTTATATTCTACCACCAATTGATCAAATTTTTCAGTCATCTTAACTAGATTTTTTACTCTGGAAAGGTATATTTGGCAATCTGCATCCGAAACTGCTTCTTCAGGAGTAGGATGCGTTTCAACAAAAACCCCATCGTAATTGAATATACCAGAAGCTAAAACATATCTCTCTGCAAGTGTTCTGTCTCCTTGAAAAACATGTACCTCTCTGCTCCTTTGTGTCGAGTGAGTACAATCAAATATAAATTTGTCATATTTTTCTTTGATTTGATCCACAATTGTAAAGTCTACAATCAATTTATCATAACCAAAATTACTTCCTCTCTCACACAACCAAGCTTCACAATTTTCATTTGTATCTTTTATCTTATCTAGGGATTTTAAAATATTATTCGGCCCCAGCCACTGACCCTTTTTAACATTAATTTTGTCAAAATGCTTGGCGCACTCTACTATTAAATCAGTTTGCCTACATAAGAATGCTGGAATTTGTATGCAATCTATAAATTCAGATAATTTTTCAACTTGGTGCGTCTCGTGTACATCTGTTAGCAATTTGATTTTTGGAAACTCTTTTTTTATTTCCTTAAACGCCTCTATAGCATCATCTAAACCAGGCCCTCTTCCACCATAGAGAGACGTCCTATTGGCTTTATCGAATGAAGCCTTATAATACCAGTCAATATCGCCCATGAACTCATATAGCTTCCTGCCTGTTTGCAGATAAAAATCTGTATTTTCCATAGAACAAGGACCTAATATCCAAACTTTACTCATTTTTTTCCTCCTCTCTTAATATTAATTCGATAACCTTCAATTCTTCTAAGGTGTCAACTTGCAAACTTTTTGAAAATGGCATCTCTACAACGCCTATATTGCCACTATACCTCAAGCCGGATTCTAAAAGTCTTTTTTTGGAAGTTATATAAAAAGCTCCATTTTCAACATATTTAGGCTCTATAGTTTGTCTCCTTGGTCTGTATTTTGTATTCCAATCAATTGGCTTAATATCCATTGTCCATCGGGGAATCCAATGTTCTTTATACACACTGAAGACAGAATCATAGTGACCCGTTTGCATTAATGAGATGCCTCTATTGATATATTCTTTTGTTAATAGAGGTGAAGTAGTCTGCATATACACAAGCATATCAAAATCCACATTCTCCGCAAAGTGAAGCAGCGCGGCTTCACACTTTGAGAAATCTTGCGCCATATGCTTCGGCCTCTTTATTATTTTTGCGCCATACTGCTCTGCTATTTTTGCTATTTCATCGTCCTCGGTACTAACCCAAGCTTCTTGAACTTTTGATGTCAAAGACGCATTTAAAATATACGATACTAGCGGTCGCCCATTTACAGGATAAATATTCTTTCTTGGAACTCCCTTTGAGCCGCCGCGAGCTAGTGTTAAAGACACGATTTTCATTAAATTTCCCTCTTTTATGCGTTAATTATTATAACATTTTTTAAATCTGTTTTAAAGGAAGAATTGGTATAAAAAGTATATTTAACTTCCGGAAAAGTCTTCAAAAAATTTCTCATATAGCTCTTCATAAGGATACCTTTCTTTTTCTGATGTTCATTAGCACGAATATTTACGTAATAATCTTTTTCGTAGAAATCCATACCAGCAATGTGAATATCCTTCTTCTTTAATGCCAGAGTGGAATATACAATTGATATGACACCGGTTGTGGGAAATCCCCCTCCCTCTTTCTGAAATGGTTTCATTACATCAGGAAGACAATCTGTGGCTAAGCTATAATTTTCTAGCAAAGATCTCATTGCAGGATAGCGTACATATTCTTCTTGAAAAATATTCAATATGGCCTTTTCAATATTAAATCTTTTATAATATTCCGGTCTCAAGTTGCTTAATCCGGCATCTCTACTCACCATATGAGTTATTTTTTTCTTTTCAAAGAGTTGTAGTACGAATTCATTCTTTAATTCTTCATTGAATTCATTCACCGCAATCATCTCATCAGTTAAATTATGAAAGTATTTTTCTGCATACTGCATAGAGGATCCTCTGCATAGAATACAAACTTGATCATCCCTGTTCATATATTAATATCCTCTTAATTTTTTTCTTATAGGGACTTCACTTTCAGTAACCATTTTTTTAGAACTGCCCAACATTGAATCAACATCAATACACCTCTTTCTCAGAATATCCATCGCATGCACTTCTAGGCTAGCTTTTTGATCTGTTCCCCACATATCGTGAGATAACGTTATATGCCTTTCTATAACTTGTGCGCCCAGAGCAATTGCAATAACAGTTGGCTCTAAATCTTCTTCGTGGCCAGAATATCCAACAACACATTTATATCGATCTTTTAACATTGTTATAAGTCGCAAATTCAATTCATTTGTGGGAGTTGGGTAACTAGAATTTGTGTGCATTACCACGATATTGTCATTATACTTTAGAATAGCGTTGACCGCATCATCAACTTCTTCCAAAGTTGACATACCGGTTGACATTATAACGGGCTTTTTTGATTTTGCTGTTTCTGAAACTAAATCAATATTAGTGATCAATGCTGATGGAATCTTTAGAAAAGGAACATCATATTTTAATAAAAATTCCAAACTATCAGTATCCCAAACAGAAGCAGTCCAATCAATGGGCTTTTGCTTACAATAACTGTCGATAGTTTCAAACTCTTTTTCGCCAAATTCAATCTTGTACTTATATTCCAGATATGTCATTGTTCCCCACGGAGTTTCCCTGATGTTATTCTTTTGATGTTCTGGTACACATACGTCAGGATTTCTTTTCTGAAATTTTGCACAATCCCACCCGCAAGCATTGCAAGCATCGATAAGCTTCTTCGCCAACAACATATCTCCATTATGATTAATCCCTATTTCACCTATAAAATAAGGCTTGGCAAGATTCTTAAAATCTACCATGCTGTCCATCCTCCATCGATAACTAATTCTGTACCGGTCATATAGCTAGTATTTTCATCCAGCAAGAAATCAAACACAGGAGGCACCTCACCGATTTCCATAAATCTCTTAATTGGAACATTATTCTTATAATTCTCTGTAAAAATATCTTCAAAACTAGTTTCGTATACACCCCCCAATACAACTGTATTAATTTCAAAATTATCAGCGTAATAAGTTGCCAAATACTTACTCATCATAACAACGGAAGCTTTTGACAAAGAGTATCCCAAATGCTTGGTAAAATTGTTATAAATGGTATGACGTGGAGATAACGTTCCATATAGAGAAGAAATATTTATTATTTTTCCTGAGTCGTTATATTTTATAAAAGCCCTGCATACATCGAAAACACTGACGACGTTTATATCTAAGAACTTACTTATTTCTTCTAATGGAAAATCTATTGGCTCAATTTTCGCTGACCCTTCTTTTGGAATATGATTATACGCGTGGCAGACGATTATCCCATGAATGCCTGAATTTTCTTTAAAAAACTTATCAACAAAAGAACTATCTTGTAGATCGTGACCTAATTTGATATCTAATCCCAAGACATCATATTTTGAACCAAAATATTCTTTTAATCTCGAACCAATCAGGCCCTCGCTGCCGGTTATAACTATTTTCTTTTTAGAGGACATAGCTAGATTTACCACCATCAAAATTTATAGTCACGCCTGTCAAATATTTTATATTATACTCAATTATTGATTTCACAAAATTGCCAATTTCTTCAACATTACCAGTTCTCCCCAATGGCAATCTTTTTTCCAATGATTCCATATCGTCGACCAAATTTCTCAATCTATCTGTATCAATGGGGCCGGGTGCGATATTAATCGTAGTTATGTTTCTTTTTGCTAATTCTTTGCTTAAGCATTTCAAAACACTCGTAAAGGCTATTCTATAGGCATTAGACAATAGCAATTTTCCATTTGGCTCTTTTAGATTGTACGATGAAATCAAAAATATATACCCTCCATCATTTATATGGAGTTCTTGCAAGATCTTAAAAAAACTATAAAATAACTGATTGTGATATTTTTCACAATCTTCCCTCGTTATGTCCTCGAATTGTTGTGCGGGTGGACCTCCGGTATTCAAAATCAGTATATCGGTCCATTTTTGCGTGTCTACGAGCTTTTGAACAGAAGCTATGTCCGAAGTATCCAATTCCTTGGTCGAAGTGCTTACAACGTCAATATCCAGCTGTTCTAGAGAATCTGCTATTCCCCTCCCTATTCCTCTGCTTCCTGCTAATACAATTGCTTTTTTCATATTTTAGTTTCCTCGATCTTGTTAATCATTTTTATCTTCACACCATCACCAATTCCCTTATAAAGTTCCTTAATCGTATTGGTAAAATAACTGACTTCTTCTGCCTCGATGGCATGCCTGTCATCCGGATACTTTTGGCCATCGCTAAATTTTACATAAAATAATATATCTGAAGGATTGGAATATACCGACATAAATAAAACTTCTGGAAGTGAGCAATGGCTTCCAAATGATACATCTAGATTATATTTTTCCCGGAGGCTTTCTATGGATTTTAAATTACAATCCTCAACATCATATGAAAGCTGAGTGTGATTCAATACAAAATTATTATGATAATCATCATTAAAATTTTCTTTGAGATAGTTAAGAAAATTATCGATGTCTTTATCGGAGCTTTGTCCAGTAGAAACTATGACTCTTTTTTTGGTTTGCTCCAGTTGTCTTACAAGCTGTAGATCAGTGATATCATTTCTAATGACTTTATAAAAATCTGCTCCTATAGATTCAAAAAAGTCTATCATACCTATATCTGCCAAAGCAACACCAAACTTTTTCTTATTCTCGTGTATGATCCTTGCTACTTCTTGATACACTTCGTTTGATAATTTAAATTTCTTTTTCTCGGATCTTTGATAGTATTCCGCTTCTCTTACCTGAAATGATATCGCGTCTACACTGGTTTTTGACAAATAATTCACATATCTCAATGCCAATTCCTCATCGCCCAAATGATTAAGTCCTACTTCAGCTATCAACATTTTTATATACCATAATAATCCAAAGTCTTTCTCAAACTAACTGCTTGATTTTCGATTTCTAAATCATTCGACTGATTTGTTGTAAATTGCATCATATTTTTTTGTAATTCTTCTGCTATAGGCGCTCTTCCATACCCAACTTTATTATTTTTAAAACAAGGCTCGTTATACACAAGTTGCCAAGCTGCATATATACCGTCTCCCCCTAGTTCAATGTATTTCTTCCTAAAATCTTGCCACGTGATGCCATATTTTTCTCCATTAAAGCGACAAGCAAAAGTATAATATGAATGAGTATAATTTTTCGGTGTCTCTTGGGGAATTAATAAATCTGTTTTCGTTTCTTGCAAAACTGCCAAATAAGCATTTCCCATCTTATTCCTTAAATCACAAAACCATTCAATTTTTTCTACCTGAGCTAGTGCAACAGCCGCACATATTTCCGGAAGTCTATAATTATATGCTAATATATTATGTCTCTTCCAGTTGGGATTTTGAAACTTATCTCTAGAAATTCGAACCTTTCCACTCGAAGCTGTTATGTTCTTAAAGCCTACGCCGGCATATTGCCTCATAAATTCAGCTAATATTGGATCATCTGTCGTAATTATTCCTCCGTCGCCGCAAGACAAATGTTTTGAGTTTTCAAAACTCCAGCTGCCGGCATCGCCTGAAGTGCCAGCTGTAATGCCGCGATGATCTGTGGCTAAAAAACATTGTGCGCAATCTTCTAGAACATATAAGCCGTGCTCCTTGGCTATAGCTTCGATGGATTCCATATCACACATTAAGCCATAAAGATGTACAACCATTATTGCTTTGGTTTTGGGAGTTATTTTTCTCCTAATATCTTCAGGATCGATCAGAAAAGTATCTTCACAAACGTCCGCATAAACAGGAGTTGCGTGTGCATGGGTCACTACGTACCCGCACATCGCAACGGTTAACGCTGGTATAATTACTTCATCACCAGGACCAACTCCAAAAGATTCCAATGCGGCATGCAAAGTAGAGGTACCAGAGTTACAGCCTATGGCATATTTTTGACCGTGCTTCTCGGAAAAAGCTTTTTCCAACCTCTCAGTAAAAGCACCGGTTTCACTAGCACCAAAGCCGTTGGCTAGCACTTCTGATACATATTTCAATTCATTTGTTTGAAATCTCCATCCTTTTTCTTTTTTCATAATCATAATTCCATAAAATTCGGTGGAAGTGGAAGGAGTCGAACCCCCGTCTCCTATATGCGATCAAACTATTTTTCCAATTAAAATAAAGACTTAGCATCCTAATAGAGTCGAACTATTATCTTCTTGATCATAACACATATAAGCGTTTTACCGCTAAACTACACCCCCTTTCTAATTGGTTTTGCAAATAAGTAAGTCGGTTCGAAAAGCATTCGTTTTTTCCAAGAAACAATATCTGACGTCTCAAGCCCACTCAGGCTCCAATAATGTAAGCACCTTGGTCCCTTCTCTATTATACACAATTTTTCAATTATGTTAATAAGCAAATAGAACATTGTACCATCTTTTAGGTAATCATTATGCCCAAAGATAAAAGTTATGGCAGATAAATCGCCATCTCTTGCAACGCCGGCATATGCAATAAGTTTCTTATTTGTCTTTATTTCACCTTGTTTATAGTTCTTTAAATATCTAAAAACTCCGAAGTACCGCGTATTATGTAAATCGCAAGATGGCGTCTCTATTGGTAATTCTTCTTGGGGTGGTCCACCCATCTGATCAACAGTTCTTAAATAATAAGGATTCATACGGGATTTTCTTTTCAAGTTCGAATGATTGATTTCACAGATATCTGGAATGTAATTTTCATATCGAAATTCCTCAAAGATATATCTCTTCTTTTCAGAAATTCGGTAATCCCTTATTACACTGTTGGATAAGCTAGAAAAATACGCTTCGAAGTTATCGTATTTCTGGAAATCGATAGCAGCTGATGGATGGCGTGGGGCTCCGGAATCAAAACTTATAAAATGGCCGGGAAAATTAGGCATATTGCAATATTCGTTATATGTCTCATTATAGAAATTAGGATTTTTATCATCGGTAAAGACATAGTTCTTTACCATGAATAGCACCGCAAAATGCCTACACGTACTCTCCTTCGTACAATGTTCATTGTGCAAATCGATATTTATGTTATTCATTCTTAACCTTTAAAGTGGTTTTTGCGGCCTGATTGTTTTTCCACTCCTCTTCAAGATAAAAATTAATTTCTTTTATTTCCGGTGAGTTATCTATCAATCGCACGATATCCCTTAAGGAAAATTGATCATTATCAAAAGAGTTGATGACTCTTTCAAAAAATAAAAAATCATCTTTGTAGTCCAGCGTCATTCTTATATCGCTCCTCTTGAAGACCTCCGGAACATTTGTAAGATCTTGCACATCAAATAATCCCGTATCCGTAAAATACACCCACATCATTTCCGTATCATCGGTATCTTTTATTTCACATACTTTCTGGAGTGCTGTTTGCTTAATTCCATATGTGAAAGAGCCGCAAATTAAATTCTTGCCCTCAATAAAATCAGGCTGCCCAGAATCATACTGAGAGAAAGCCAGATCTATAAGTTCTGGTTCACAGAACAAATCATCGCCGTCAGCGGTTACAAAGAAGTCAACATTATATTCTTTAGCTGCCCCGTTCCATCTCTCTAGTTTATCGTTAGTGCTTCCGCGAAAATACTCAATATTGTTTCTGTTAGCGATGTCGCACAGAATATCATCATTGGGCGAGTGCGTAGTACATAATACAATCAGATCTGCTAATTTAGATGTTTTGGCGCGCTTGATTAAATACTCGATTGTCGGTACATTATTGATTTCCAACAGAGCCTTATTCGGCAATCTTGTAGAACCTGTTCGAACAGTTATAAAAATTGCTTTCATCTATAATCCTTTGTATATACTGAAATTATTGTTTTAAAGTAGTATCAAAAAAGTTAATGTACTTTTTGGCCACTTCTTCCATATCATAGCATACATCAAAAGAATTTTTTATCTTGTTGTTAAAATTTAGTAGAGGGGGATCATACAAATTTAAGGGCTTTAGATCCCATTCATTTTCTTCAATCACAATTGCATCTAAACCTGCAATCTCCTTCGTTCCTCCGGTTGATGAACATATTATCTGACATCCGCTGGCACGTGCGTCAACGACAACATTGGGGCAATGATCTAGCCATGATAAGTGTATAAAACATTTCGATGCTTTGTAGATTGATAAAAGGCGTTCATAGTCAACTTCGCCAACATAAAATATCCTCTCATCTTTTGGTATATTTTTGTTCACTGATCCAGCAACGATTAAGCAGTCATTACTATCTGAGTGTTCAAAAAAATACCTTATATTCTCACTTAATCTTTTGTGGGGACGCCAGGACGATGCGCAAGACCATATATTATCATATTTTTCTAACTTTGAATGTCGTAACTGTTGAATATCTTTAATTAAATTAGTATCAGCGCCATTGTGAATAATGGCTGTATTCGAATGCTCTCCGAAGTATTCGAATGTCAGCTTTTTATTAAAATTGGATTGGAATATAACACCATCTGCATTTTCATATGTTCTTTTAATGTTCGCATTTTGCTGTTGAAAGTCCTGAACCGTGTTAAAATAAATTCCATCCAATCTCTGAAAAAGAGGAGCTTCGGTTTTGCCCTGGAATGATTCTATAAAGCATAATCTAAGATCGGCTTGATTGTCATTTACTATATTATGTCCCATAGGAGATACATAATTAACCAATTTTCTGGCAAATGAATTTGGACCAGACAAGCTTCCCAAGTTAACGTTTTCTAAACATATATTCATTTTAAAACGTCATACTTTTTCTTTCTTCTTATTTCAACTAAATTTAAGCCATAATATCATATTTTTAACCAATAGTAAAACGCAAACGTAACAAAGATATTATAATTTATATTTATAGTTTCTGAAATATTCAACCAATTCTAAGTATTTCCCAAGCCAGGGATCATGATTAATATTAAATTTAGAAGATCCCTTCGCGAACCAAATATTGCTTCCACTTGTCAAAAGTGTGTCACAAAAGGGATTTTCTTCTCTAGGTAAATCTATTCCTGTTTGCTTTTTAATCTTTGTATTGTTCTCGATCTGGTACTGTACACAAGACTTAACAAACAAATTCATATCTGAGTATGTATTGTTTATCGAATCGGTGTTTTCTATCATATTTATCCATCTCTGTAATATATCTTCAACAACATCATTACTTCTCATCGCGTGGGTGCCGAGTAAAACTACTTTTCCAGTTGTTGTGGATAAGATCTTATCAATAGAAATACCACCCTCTACTAATGCTTGTATATCATCTATACCTGCGACCCTTTTTGGAAAATTTGTATGCACATTGTCCCTTTGTCTTTCCAAAAAAATAAAATCATTATCATTTAGAAGATCTTTTATAAATCGTAATTTACAAAAAACTAAGCCGTTTGCGCCAAATGTACACAACTTTCCATTCTCGGATTTCTTTAAAAGGTCCAGAAATAATCGAGGTCTATAATTCCTATAAAACTCTACCCTATTGTTGACGTCATATACATTTTTAAGATCATCAAAATTTGCTCTAATAAGATTAATTTTAGAATCTTCTCTGAAGTACTCTACTATAAGATCAAAGTCTTCATCGTTAAAATCCATCAAATTTAAATGTATTAGATTTTCATTTTTATTATATCTAATACTTCTAATGAGCGCATCAGCAAATTTAAAATATTTTGGATCACACCAAGTTAGTATTTCCATCAGTAACCACCCTTAAGGCTTTAATAGCCTCGCCAACGGTGCAGCCGGAATCGGCGGTACCGTCAATAAAATTTTTAAAATGTAACAACTCTTCACAGAGAGGTTCGCTTTTTTTAATATTTATATCTTCTATGTCTCCAGTGTAGGAAATATACTTAAGCTCCTGCTTAATATAATCCAAAATATATTTTCCTTCATTACAGATTAACTCTAAAGTTCTAATCTTTTCTGGTTCAATCCACGACGCTTCTGCACTTAAGACAGTTTTTTGCTGATTACCATAGCGTCCGGATAATAGTGCGTAATCTATTTTTCCATCATTTTTTGTCTCACTATTAAAAATAACCACCTCCTTTACCCCATCATTAAGTAAAAAATTACTAATATCAACATCGTGGGTTAATAAATCCGAATTAATAAATTTTGATGATCTAGTCGTGTAATTACTTAATCTTTTAGTTCGAATTAAACTTATTCCTGTTATAATATTATTTTCAATAAGAGTTTTAATCTTTTTCACAGCAGGATTAAATCTTTCAATATGCCCAATAAAAATCCTATCTTCAAATGGAATTAATTCTTCTGCTCTAATTGCATCATCATCAATCGGCTTTTCTATCAAAAGTTTTAAATTATTATTAATTTTAAACAACTCAAGCGCAATTTCAACATGCTTATCACTCGGTGCACATATAACAACACCGTCTAAAACAGCTACTTTTTTAAGAAATTCCTCTTTATTGCCATATTGAGTTATATTAGGATCATACATTATTGTTATCTCAAAGTCATTTAAAGAATTTTCTAGTTTCTTACAAACTCTTAGATGATTCCTCCCCATATTTCCAACACCGCATATACCAATTTTCAAGTTATTTTCTCTTTCTATTCTTTCTATCAAATAATCATAATTAGTTGAATTTATGAGAGAAGGGGCTTTTTTACCAAATCAATTGCCTGCTGACAGTTATACAATCTCCTAGATCACAAATGTCTTTCATATATTATTCAAATATATTTTTATCTACTGCTGGTGTTATTTGTTCCTAAGAAACACAGCCGGATTGCCGACCACTATGGTATTTTTCTCAACATCTTTGGTGACGACAGAGCCTGCGCCTACTAAGGATGATTCGCCAATTTCATTCCCACATATAATGGTAGAATTTGCGCCTATGCTGCAGCCTCTCTTAAATTTAGTTTCCCTGAATCTATACTTCCAAGAATCGCCGCTATCAGGTTCTATATCATTGGTTGTTATAACATTCGGCCCAATAAAAACGCTATCTTCTAGGCTGACACCCTCATATAAGATTGAATGATTCTGTATTTTGCAATTATCACCAACAACTACATTCGTACCAATGTGAACACCCTCTCCAATAATACAATTTTTCCCAATTTTTGCGCCCGTCATTACGTGAGAAAAGGCCCAGATCTTAGTATTTTCACCTATTTCTACACCCTCATCGATAATTGCCGTATCATGTACAAAATAATCACTATGTTGTTTCATTATGCGACGTCCTCAGTTATTCTCTTTATCAGAGAGGGAGAATTAATATTTTCATCAATGGCAATATTTTCTGGCAAATGAATTTGGACCAGACAAGCTTCCCAAGTTAACGTTTTCTAAACATATATTCATTTTAAAACGTCATACTTTTTCTTTCTTCTTATTTCTTGTGCTGTGTTAGTTTGCTGTATAGCTTTGATCTTATCCACATTCAATGGATTCGTTTTATTATAAACATATAGACTATCTTTAATATACTTAAAACGAGATGAGGCCATCTCTAATAATGGAAGCATGATCGCTTGATCATATGCCATTGTATAATATTTATTATCTTTATCTGTGAGATCATTTTGGTCAAGATTTCTCCAAAGAAAATATTTAAAACTCCTTAGATGAGATGCTCGCCATTGGTCTTCGCGAAATAAATTGCTCTCTACGACCTCCTGGGGGTAGGGAGAGGGCTCGACCCCTCGGCTTCCTCCTGGGTGATATATGTAGCTACCATAGGTCATCAAGCAATCGCTTTCTTTATACGCCTCTGCTAAAATATCCAAGCTGTAAGAAGTGGACAGCCAATCGTCACCGTCTAATAAAATTATAATATCCTCATCGTTATTTTGCGACATATCAATCGCTCTTGCAATGTTTTCTAAAGCATAGAATTTCTTTCGATTTTTAATCACCTTGAAGCGTTTATCGGAAGCTACCGCTTCCTCCGCTACAGCAAAACTATCATCAATAGACATATCGTCGATCATATAACATTCAAAGTTCTCATATCTTTGAGCCTTCAGGCTCTGTATACATTTAGGAAGCCACGCTCTTGCATTATAAAACGGCGCAATCACTTTAAAGTGAACGGTCGAATCAGATTCTATTTTAGAGAAATTTAGTTTTTCGAATGCAACTTCTTCTATTTTCCTCCAAAAAGTATCCCCTCTTGTCTCAAGATGTGAAATAATAGATTCGCGGCTTTCAAACCATTTCTCATCTTTATGCTGAACATTTTCATTCAATACCAATTCACAACCTAGCAACTTTGCTTCCATAACCAGACGGGGGCATGTATCCGCGCCCAAAGGTAAAAATAGTAATCCCTTGGATTTAGCTAATTTCTTTAACATCTTATCGTAACTTAAACCCCAAACTAATTCATATGATAGATTATTTTCTACAGCATATGAGATGCTTTCTTCCTTACCCTTGATCCAAGATGAAGAATCTAATATGATCCACTTTTCATTCTTATCTTGAATATCTAGACTTGTTATATACGATAAGGTTTCATCAGAAAAAACAGAATTGAGAACAAAATTATTTTTCAAAAATGGAAAAAGATTCTCATATATTTGACATTGCTTTTCTGACATCCAGAAATTGATCTTTGATTTTGCAAAAAAGGTAGCAATCAATTTACCGTTTCTTTGGTCATGACAATCACATCTACCTTCGGCAGCTTCGTGTTTATCAATTGATCGATATTTGCAAAACTTATAATCATATTCTACGATTGAGTAGGATAAGTTCTTTATAGCATATAAAACACAGTCGTCAGAAAGTCCAGAAAAATTACCAAAAATCCAAAAACAGTTTTTGTTTTTAGTCATCAGGTCTAAATTAACATTCGAAGACAGTACCTTATTAATAGGGAATAACGAAGCTTCGATTATTGCATCAGTGGTTAATTCTGCGCCACCGGTATACTGTTCCGTAAAAGCGTCTGAAACAAAAATTATCATTTCGAAAATTAAGTCCCGGCGACAACGCCGTGATCGTAAGATACTAATTCATTAAATAGGTCTTCAATTTCTTGATCGGAGTCTAAATTACATACTGTCTCTAGAGCTTCAACATATTGAGAATTAATATTTTCTTCTGAAAGAGTTACACGAACCCACTTCTGTAGTTCTGTAGCCTGTTTCTTGAATCTGCCATAATCTTTATATATTTCTCTCAGGCGCATTTTGAAAGATCCTTGATCGGAATAAGCCCACATAGAACCTTCTTGCAAGACTCCATCCCAAACAACGTTTTTCGATATCGGACGCATACTGTATTCAACTTTGGCAAATTTAGCTTTGCTTTTGGTTTTTCCCTTCTTATCAACTACGGGCATATAGAGGAAATCTAGATAACCACTCCAATCCGGAGCGACCACCGGAAGTCCTTCATATGCTGCTTCGAACATAGGCAGACCAAAACCCTCGCCGTGTGATGTTGTCATAAAAGCCTTAATTTTAGGATGGCGATATAGTTGGTGCATCTCTTGGTCTGTCATATCTCCGTGGAGAAGATATATCTTGCATTTCTTGTTCTTATAACGTTTTCTGTTCAATACTTGCTCTATCATTTTCTCGCAAGCAAATTTATCCATTAAACAATTTTTAGCTCTATTGGTCTTAAGAATTAGCCCAACCTCTTGGTCGATAAATTCTTCAACAAACCATTCAATACAACTTTTAAGATCTTTTCGTGGTGACCATTGTGCAACGTTGATAAAATTAAAATCTGTCTGAAGTTCTAAACCTAAATCCAAATCTGTAAACTCTTTTACCGGATAAGAAATAACTTCTATAGGTGTTGTACATTTATAGTCAGGTACAATCTCGTTCGTTGCCGAATTGGTCGCCTCATAACTCGTCTTTTGGTATACTTGTTTTGAATGCTGTGAAGGAACGATAATTAAATCCATCATATTTCCTTTCTCTAGCCACTGAGGGGCGACTTTTGTTGTCTCGATTCCTGCTGTAACCCCAACATTAATAGGTGCTAGTTGCTCCCATTCATTCGGGATGCTAACTTGAATGCTCACGTCAAACTGCTGTTTCTGTTGTATAGCTGCACTAGTCTTTTTGACTATGGCATCGAACCATTCCCTTTCTTCGTCCTTCTCTACAATCCAGCCAGTAGCTCCCCAGCCAACAGGAATAAGATATATATCCACTTTATCTTCTATCTTTCTTAGAGATCTAAGGACAGCTCTTACATGCTCTCCGTATCCACTTCTAGTTAATGCGGGTCCACGAACTATAACCTTTTTCATACAGATATCTCCTTTAATGTCCATGCATCATATCCTTTTCTATTTTCCCACGAACCATATCTTTCATAAATATCGTCTAATGTTTCGATCCAACGCTTTTGATAAGTCTCAAAATTATAATTTTTTGTTACATATTCTTGGCCGGCTGCTCCTAGGGCATCGCGTTCTTCTGGTGTCATTTCATAAATTTTCATTAACGCGTTAATAAAGTCATCCTTATTAATTCTATCTTCATAAATATAAGGTACCTGTTGGGAGCCAATAATCGCCTTCGAGCTAGGCTCGATACCTATTCCAAACCAATTTTCACCGTCTGTAACTTGTTCTTGAAGTCCTCCGGTCATATTAACAATGATTGGGGTGCCACACGCAAGAGATTCCAAGGTGGACAAGCCAAAACCTTCCGCATCTGAAATATTAATTGTACAGGCTGCGAAATTGTATAATTGTGCCAATATCTCAGGTGGTACCGCAGTTGTCGAAAATAAGACAGTACCATCATCCAAGCCCAGTTCATAAATAATCGCCTGTAGATCTTGGCCGTGTTCGTCTTTTGGATTTGTATGCATAAGAAGTCCAACATTTTCTCTACCAACTTTGTCAACAAATTCTTTAAACCAGAATAAAATAGTTCCACTTTGTTTTCGTCTAGCATTTCTATTGTTCCAAAAGAACATCGTTTTCCCCACCATATCCGGAGTGGTTTCAGATATCATATTTTCGATTTGTTGCTTAGGTAGAGGTTTAAAAATTTCTTGATTAACTGCGTGAGGAAGATATTCAACCTCCACACCAGGCGCAACATTGCGTACCAAGTCATCAGTTACTTTAGAAATCGTCACTACTTTGTCACAAGAACGATAAAATAGTTCGTTAAACTTTGGATAGGGATAGTTATCCCACACATGGTAATAAACCATAGGTGTCACGGCACGAATTTCGTTTTCGATCTCCCACAACCAAATCCAGAAACGAGGATCCGTCATAAACCAAACCATATCAGGCTTATGGTTTCTTAACATCGAACGTATAATATCATGAGTTCCGTATCCGTCGACTGGAAATATTATTAAGTCATCACCCCATTCCTCAGTTTTAATAGGTTGATAATTTTCGTGCTTCATAGCGCCTCCCAAGCAAACAAACGAATATCTGCCAGTCGCTAGGCAACCCTCAAGCATATATTTTGTTTGTGTTCCTACTCCGGATGGAGAAAAAGGATGATCGCTCAGAACCAATACTTTAATTTTCTTATCTATCATTAAGTCACCATTATGTACAATGTTTGGTATCCATATAAGGACAAAATTTACAAGACAATCTGTTCTTGATATGCATACCTTTATCTACATTATACATAAAAGTATCTAATAATTTAAGTGCATTATCAGTTTTTTTTGTACCGCACTTTACTTCAAAGATTTCAATGGGTTTCGACTTTGCTGTTCTCTTGAGTAGAGCAAAATGAGTTTTTATATTTTCCGGATCGATATTATGCTTGGCAGAATAAAAGTGTTTATACAGTGTGAGTTGGTAAGTAAGGATACGATCCGACTTCTTTCTTGCGTTCCAACCCCAAGAACAGCTCTTCCAATCCAAGATATGGTACGTCTCGTCGACTTTGATGACCAAATCGATGAAACCCTTGAACTTGACGCCAGGATGCGTTAGAGGCTCGTATAACCCCTCTTCTGCGGATATTACCTCGTAAGGGCCGAAGTGTTCCTTTAAAGCTGGAATCATATGGGGGGCGATTTTGGCTCCTTGGGGACGCATTTCTTGAATAAGTTTATCATTAAAGACAATATCCTTGTCTTCTTGTTTGAGCAATTCGAGTTCATATAGAAAATTGGTTTCAAATTCTTCTATTTCGTCTTCATCGGCTTCGAAGACAAATTTCTCTCCCACAGCATGGATCGCTTTACCAAATGCTGTATATTCGTTTCCTTTGAAAACCCTGAGTTTGTCAAGATAATCTAATTTGTGCCTGTGCGGGCATTCGCTCCAAGTCTTTAATTCGGAAAAGGATAGATGAGGTTTCTTCATGATTCTACTTTTTGTCTAATATGATATTCAAATTTTCAATCTTCCCCAAAAGCACAGGGCTCGTGTCTAATAGGCACTTTTGATCACCCATCAAATACTGTTGAAATCCTGTAGCATAGTATTCTCTTAATGAGGTTGCACCATAAACAGAACAAAATAAATTTACTGTTAGTTGCTTAAGAATTCTATACGTAACGTGCTTATATAAGAAAAAATCAAATTCTTTATTGTATTTTACATCAAAGAAGTTATGTTTGTCAACATTAAAATCAAGATCTTGCAAAATTCTTCTTAATTTTAGCCTTTTGGACTGAAACTCATGCTCAAGTTTCCCGTCATTATAAAGCTCGGAATGATATATTCTTTCTAAGTTATGTGCCATTTCATGAAGAATGTCATCAATAATATCTTCGTCATCGTCCTGATTATTTGAGAGATATATGGTTCCATCGTGAAAAGCAGCATTAATGTCTCTGGAATTCAAAAAATCATAATCTCCAATACGAATTCTTTCAATATCCTGGAAATGACTTGGTTTTGCAAGACTTTCCAACTTTGCTATGATATCACCCAGAAGAATTCTCTTATTTGTTAAGTGTTTATCGAGGATTATAGGAATCTTCTTAAAGAGGGTAAACTCTTTTGCCCTTTTCAGACTTTCTCTTATGATATTACTCATTTTGTATTTGTTGGGCTTCGTTTAGATCGTCTAGAGCTTGCTCGTAGCCTCTGATATAATTTTCTTCGGCTACAGCTAGTAAGAATTCAGGGAATTCTGCCGCTACAACTTCTACAATCATTTCGACGGTCACATCCATATTATCCGGGGACAGGTGTGCACCGACATACTCAACAAGCCAATTTTTTAGATCAGTATCTGGCCCAACTAGTTGTTTTAAAACGGGATTTACGTGATATTCTTCTTCCGATGTTGTATTCTTCATTAAGACATCTCCTTTTAAGGTATCTTAGCATACAACTGCGTACTATTAAAGTATTTTTGATGCTAAAGTAGCAACTTTAGATCTTTCACCCTTTTTGAGGGTTATATGACCAGCGATCTCTTCAGGTTTGAACTTTTCGATGGCGTAGGAGAGTCCATTAGAAGTAGAATCTAGATAAGTATTATCAATTTGCTCGATATCACCGGTTAAAATGATTTTAGAGTTCTCACCGATTCTCGTTACGATGGTCTTAAGTTCATGAACCGAAAGATTTTGAGCCTCATCGATGATGACATAGGCATTTGAAATCGATCTGCCGCGAATATATGTTAAAGCCTCGACTTCGATTGAGCCTTGGTCAATTAAAAGCTCCATGGTGTCTTTTTTATCTCCCATTAAGAATTCTAGGTTATCTTCAATGGGTTTCAACCATGGTTGCATCTTTTCTCCCAAAGTACCGGGTAGATATCCAATATCCCTTCCAACGGGCTGAATGGGTCGCGAGACGACCAGTTTTTTGTATTTGTTTTGATCTAGGACCTGATCTAGTCCTGCGGCGAGGGCAAGAAGTGTTTTGCCGCAGCCGGCCTTTCCAATAATGGAGATAATAGGAACATTATCGTCCATAAGAAGATCTAAAGCGAACATTTGCTCCTTATTTCTGGGATTGAGTCCCCAAACCCTTCTTCCTTTATAATCAGTCATCCGGCACATTTCGTCGTTAAAAGGAATGTAACGCGCTAGCGCTGTGTGTTTCGAATTGGAGTTTGAAATTAACATAATAAACTCATTAGCATTAAATGTGCCGTCTATCATCTCAGATGTTATTATTTCTCCCTCGTAGAATCTGTCTATTATTTGAGAATCTACCAAATGAGTTCTATATCCTTCATATAGTTCTTCTACTGTTGAAACAACTTGATCCTCAACATAATCTTCTGTGAGAATCTGAACAGCGTCACATTTAATACGCATATTAATATCTCGTGAGACGACCAATACCTTGCGCTTGGGATCGTTATACTTCTCTGTTATTGCTGTTGTGATAATTTGATTATCAGCATCTGTTTCGTCTAGCCCAAGTGGCATTAAATTGGCATCGTACATTTTTACATATAGAACGCCTTTTCCCTTTTCTATACGGACTCCGGTGTGAAGGCTTCCTTTCGTTCTCAACTCATCTAATATGCGAATCGATTTACGAGCATTTTGGCCCACGCCGTCTTGTCTTTTCTTGTGTTTATCTATTTCTTCTAGAACTTTTAAAGGAATTATTATATCGTTATTCTTAAATGAAAATATGGAGTTAGCTTCCGTTAAAAGGACGTTGGTGTCTAAGACATAAGTTTTTTTCATCAGTTTTCCTTACAATATAAGTATTTACTAGTAAGATGTCTTACACAAAAAAAATTATTTTTTATACTTTAATCCTTTTTATTGCTAGCTGTGGCCATACACATACCCACCTTAATTACACGCAAAATGTCATCAGAAACGCAAAAAGATCTTTTGTCAAAGTAGAGGTGGATGTTTGGGGGCATATATGTCAAACTCTCGAAAGTGGCATCGAAGAATGTACAAAAAGTAAAATTGGGGGCGCTTGGGGTTCTGGCTCTATAATAATCTACAAAGGAAAAAAAGCAATTTTAACTGTTGCTCATGTCTGTCGGCATATGAAATTAGATACAATGGCAATGCTCTTAGGAGACGATATATCATATGAGTATGCTGTCAGCATCGAAGGAAATGAATGGGAAAAGTATGCAGTCGAGCCGGCAAAAATAGATGATCAAAACGATATTTGTATAATGTATAGTACCCAGCAGACTTTAGACGGACCTCCTCTAAAAATGGCGAACAAGAAACCAATTTATGGACAAGAAATCTTCACTATCGCCTCTCCGGGAGGATTAGCAGAAAATGGTATGGTACCTATTTTTGAAGGAAGATTCCTGGGTGAATTAGAAAACCGTGCTTTTTATAGTGTACCAGTTATGGGAGGCTCAAGTGGTGCGCCTCTCCTGAATAGGGATGGTCACGTGGTCGGCGTTACGCATTCAGTATATGCCTTTTTCCATCACGTTTCAGTTTCATCCACTTTTAAAGATCTATGGAAGTTCCTCACTATCTGATGGTACTTCATAAATAATAGGCTCAGCTGTCTTATAACTAACAGTTGTAAAATTCTTAAATTTACATCTTGTTTCAGGTTTATAGGTGCCAATAGATAAATTACCACAGGAGCATTTGCCTTTATATAACTTAGTGGTTTTCTTGTCAGAACAAATAGGACACTCAATAATAGCTATTAGGAAAACTTCCACTCTATAAATAGGCTACGTTGGTGAGTTAATCTCCCTATCTAGATTATCTATTTCTTTTTGTACCATTTCGTCGTTCTCCGAGACAGGCACTTGTGTTAAATCTTCGAACATAATCCCTATTTTATAGCGCGGGTTAACGTCTGCTACGCGAGATGCGAGAGTCTTTAACATATAATATTCTACCGGTTCTTGTGAATCAGGAAGTTCTAAGACATATACAATCTGTACTTTGGGACAAAAATGATCAAATTTAAATTCTGCATTATAATCGATTATAATTTCTAGGGCCTCTTCATCGACGATCTTTATGATCTGATCGATTTCGCTAGCGCTCATTATAGAAATCTTTGTCCGCTAGGCCAACGACGTCCCAGTTGCTTTTAGGGTGCTGCTTGTTCAAATTATGGCGGTGTACAAAAGCTCTAGGGAGTGCTTCTGAGAAGGTCGACGCGATTACTTGAAGGGTTTCAATTCTTTTTGTTAGCTTATCACTAAAAGTAAAATAATAAAGTCTTTGTCTCTGCATACGATCAATCCAATAATAACTTTTTGGCAGGCGCTTTTTCTTCTTTAAGATCATCCTGCGCAAATATATCTTCTAAATATGCCTCCGTCAGATGAGGATATTTTTCAACCAGTTTTTTGAGAGTCAGCTTTTCCCTTCTTAAGAGAGCTTTTATTTTTTCCTTTTCCTCGTTTGACATTTTTCTTACCTTTCTTTTTTTCTTTTACAAAATCTGGGTGGAGGCGCGTCTTGACCACAAACTGATCTCTTGAAGGCATATATTTCACCTTCACTTGCATACCTTTTTGTGACTCATCGTCTTCCCAAATCGATTTTAATTTATTTCGTTTTTCATCAGCCCCCTGAAAAGAAACATGAAAAGAGGTGTTCGTCCAGGGGCGACCTATTACAACCTTAACCGGCAATGCTTCTGTCTGGGCTTCTTCAGTCATCTTTTTATCTCTTGGTTTTAAGAACTTCTACAACGCGTTTCATATCATTAGTGACCATTCCTTTGAAGCTTTCAACACTCCCTTTCATAATAGTTAGATCATCAGAAAGAGTACTCACGCGAGAGACTAGCTGATTAATTACATCTTGTTGTTGTTCTACCAATTTGGTTAATTCTAAATTTGTCATTTTATGACCTCCTGCTAAAATTGATAATATCACATTATTTTGTAGATGTTAATCTTTGGTAAACCAATTTATTATATTAAATTTTTTCAACAACTTTCGAAACTCTGATTTATTGATCCCCAAAAGAGCGGCAGCTTCATTCTTTGTTCTGGTTGCACTATAAGCATATTTTAATGCGGCATCCTTTGCAATATTCGGCATCTCCTTCCAAATATTAAACCCATAGAGCTTTCCATTAACTGCTTGGGCGGCTAGCTCTAATTTCAAGGCTATTATCTCCTCTAAAGTTAAAGAGGCAAGCATGATCTCAAAATCAGTATTGATTTTACCCTCGGATTTAAGCTTATTGGAAATAGAGTAATATTCTTGATCAGGTTTGGAATACTTCTTTCGTTTCATTTCCCACATTATTTACCTAGTTGGGACTCCACCTATCTTATATACAATCGATTTACCTAATTTTGTAAGTTGTGATAGCCATCTTTGTTGCTCTGGATCCCCTTCGCGGGCTAGTGATACGATGCCGTCTACTGTATTGATCTGTTGATTAATGAATTTACCATATTCACCTTGAAGCGTAGAAAAATCTACGGGAGATCCCTCTTTTGCTTGAGCTACGTCTAAAAATCTTATTGCCTTTGCGCGGTATTCAATATCAAGTCCTGCATCTCTTGCTGCTTGTTCTACTAGCCCTCTCACCGCTTCATATGCATCATTAGATATCTCTCCTTGTGCGCCAGGAGTAAGACCGGTGCTGGTACCAGGAGCTGCAATTGCAGCGTGTGCGGAATCGGTATCTAGTGCGGACATCAGGGCAAACATAGCGATTCCTACCGCTACTACCGCCCCGATTTTAAATATCACTGGGTGGTCGACTCTAAAGTCTGCCATTTTATTAATTAATGCTTGTGCTCCTTGAATAGTCTTCTCTAATCCTCTTTGAGCCATTTGAAATAATTGAACCGATTTTTCAAATACCCAATTCTTAATCTTATCCCGCGCACCACCGATAGCTTTGCCGGTGCGCTGCATCGCATCCTTAAATCCTTCATTCAAAAGATTATGCTCATATAGTACGGAGTCATACCATGTTTCATATAATTTGTCGCCTGAAATCTTACCTCTATCATAATCTTCTAATAAAGTACCGAAATCCTTTAAAGTCGACTCGTTGTTTTCAAACAAGTATATATTTCCAAATTGTTGATTAATTTCAACTTTTTCTGTATATTTTCTCCAATCTTCCAATATAAGTTTCATATCATTCATTTTTAAACTCCCAATCCTAATACTTTTTCTTGATTGACTGTTTCCGAAGTTGGCATCGTCTCTTCACCGCCCATATCCATTTGACTACTTCCATAATCAGGACTTTCAGGCTCTGTTACCGTAGGAGACATGTCGTTCTCAAATTTATCAAAATAAAGCTTAATATTTGTCAATAGATATTGATAGAAAAGTTTTTGATCTTCTGGGCTTCCGGATAACTCTTCATAAGTATTAATGATTTGATTCGAAATACTCTTAAAAGTTTCGAAAGCTGAATTTCTTCCCACTACATCTTCGCCTTCAATTGCAAATTGTTCTACTTCTTCTTCGCTGCTAGTTGGATCTCCGTTCTCTTCTTTTTCATCACTCTCTATTTCTTTATCGGAACGAATATCGATGAAATCCGGATCGTCCTCGATGTTAACGGTGATATCTTCTTCCTCTTCGAATTGTTCTTGCAAATCAACTTGATCAGTTACTTGTAATGGAACAATCGTGTCTTCGATAGCCTTCAGAATATGTTCGCGAAACGATTTTCTCTGATCCCTTGATGTAGTAAGTCTTTTATAGGATTGTTCCAAAATCGGTACAATCTGTTTAAGCAACTCTTCAAGGAAATTAATACCTGTTGATTGGTGGGGTGCAGGATCACTATCTCCAGTTGCGGTACCCTCAGTAAGAATAAGCTTTCTAATCAAAGATCTCAAGCGATCTTCTTCCATTAGCTTCTGTTCTTTTTCTTTTAAGATTTTTTGTGAAACCTTTTTGATTCCTTCGCGAATTAAATTTCTTAACCTAATTTCTTCATAAACTTCAATACGATCCATTTGTTCATATGTCCTTTTTTTGTTTTTCTTATGTGGAGGCTTAGCTCCTAATGGTAATGAGTAACCCGCAACAGATCCTCCGGCCATTGATGACATTTCTTCTAGTTCTTCCTCAGTAAATAGTTCTTCTTCTATTTCAGAAGCACACATTTCTTTTGCCTGCTTCTTGGTAAGCTCGCGTTTTCCTTCAAAATTGTCCCCTAGTTGGGCGCATGCCCATCTTCTTTGTTTCTCAGAGGTAACTTCATTAATAGCCTCTTCGATCAACCCAAGAAATATGCCGAGCGGTAAGCTCTCTACCTCCTCGCCTTCATTCAAGGTCTCTTCTCTTTCTTTAATGGAGACAATATCCCAAATCTTATCTTTATCTTCTAGAGGTAAATCTTTTGGTAATGCTGCTTGGAAACCTTCTTTGTTTCCTTTTTTAATAAACTCATCTCTCATTACAGTCCCGCTTATGCCTCCTGCAAAGGATGGAGATACTAATTCTTTAACCTCGACACCTTCTTTTCTTCCACTCATGGCTTTAAATCTTTCGTCACTACGATCTTTCTCGCCTTTAATAACATAAATGGTTTGTCCAGGCTGAGCGTCGTTATCAACGAATTCATAAGTGGCACCCACAGGTGAATTAACTCCACTGATTTGGACTTCAAAATTGCCGCCTAATCTATCTCTATAGATTTCCCAAATTTGTTTAGATTGCTCAGGGCCGATTGTGCCACGTGGTTTTGGTGATATAAGAACTATAGCTCTATCAATTCCGGGGTGGTCGCCGGCCCAAGCTGCTAATTGATAGTGTCCAGCATGCGGAGGCTTAAAACCTCCGGGTACTAACGCAATGGAAGCTCCTGACTCTTCTGAAAGCCTTTGCATTGCTGGAATTCCTCCCCTCCCATACTTAAATAAGCCCAATAGTTGATTCATTGGAGCAAAATTACCTGTAAACTTGTATGTTTGCCCATCATAATCAAATACAAAGCCTTCGGCAGCTGTGGAGACGTTTTCAATGGTTTTCAATTTTTGCATTTGTTTACGAAGAATTTCCATTGCTTCTTCGTTTCCGGAAGCTTCAATGCCTTTAATCGCTTGTTCTGTTTCCGCTTGAAGTCTTTTTACTTCAGGTTCCTGGTCTAAGATAAAAGCACTCTTAAGGTCGCGAATCATTTCAACAGCGAAATCGTGTACAATATCTTCTAGGGGCTGAATTGCGTTTTGGACCAAAGCTTTTGAATTTGAAACCAGCATATTCACCGTTTGTGTTTGTGTTGGGTTCAGATCTTTTCGAATATCTCGTATATTAATTCCTTTGATTCCCAATATTCTTTTAATTAAAAGATTCTGCTTGTCTTCTGGAAGATTAACTTGGCTTTCTATCATCGGTAGGAGGCGGGCAACAACGTATTCGCCTACAGTTTGATTATCAGATATTCCGGCGTCGTTCAATACACTATTTAATTTCTCAAGTGTTTGATTTAGCTGATTTTGATCAGATAGTGCTTCTAGACGTCGAATAGCATTCATCTGGACTTTAAATTCCTGGTTCGCAATTGCTCGCTGGATTTGTTCTAGTGAGTTTTCTAGTTTTGTGGCTGAAGACCCAACATCTGCATCCAATATTTCTCCTGTTTTTAAATCAACAGCAAAGTGCCCGACCCGGTGAATATTTAGAAGCTTTGTATCATAATTAATAACATTCGAATTTCTTGGATCTTGAATTTCGGCATTATAAAAAATTATATTGTTAACCCCATCGCCAAATATTTG
>TARA_R110000824_G_scaffold303708_2_pt1 | contig 26356 bp, 32 predicted proteins | sample TARA_R110000824 | Tara Oceans TARA_R110000824 (sample SAMEA4397747) | marine metagenome | biome: Polar Biome; feature: [MES] marine water layer (ENVO:01000295) within the mesopelagic zone...; material: water (ENVO:00002006), including particulate matter (ENVO:01000060) such...
GGGGGGCTGTTTCCGGGGCCAATACAGGGGGTGGCCATAAGGTCGACCTGATCGAAACCATGGCCTTTGATCCCGCCATCGGCATCAAGCGGCTGGAAGCGCATCTTGAGCGGATGAAGACCAGCGCCGCCACCCTGCAATTCGAATTCGACCGCCACGCCACCCGCAACGCGATCCAGGCGATCACCTTTCATCAGGAAAGCCCGGCGATGGTCCGCCTGCACCTCGGCCAGTCCGGCGCGCTGGCGATCGAGCTAAAGCCGATGCCCAAACCGCAAGACGGGCCGGTCCGTTGCCGGGTGGTGCCGATGCAGGCCGACAAGGCGGATTTTCGCCTGTACCACAAGACCAGCGACCGGCGGGTGTATCAAGTCGATGGGTTGGTGGACGGCGTCCACCCGATCTTCGTCGATGGCGACGGTTTTGTCACCGAAGGCGCGATCTGGAATATATTTGTGAAACGCGACGGCAAGCTGCTGACGCCGAAGCTGGCGCGCGGCGTGCTGCCGGGCGTGTTGCGAGCGGAGCTGCTGGAGAGCGGGCAGGCGGTCGAGGCGGATTTGCGCGCCATGGATTTAGCGGACGGGTTTTTTGTGGGGAATAGTGTTCGGGGGTTGGTTGGGGCCACCGCCTCCGATTGACTTTCACTGAAAAATGTGTATATAAATACACATGGAGCGGAGCAGCAAGCAGATCATCAGGCGGCTTCGAAAGGAGGGCTTTGAACTGGTTTCGATCAGAGGCTCTCACCATAAATATCGCAAGGATGGTCGTACCATCATTGTTCCGCATCCGAAGAAAGATCTGCCCGTCGGGACGGCGCGCAGCATCGCCCGGATGGCAGGATGGATTTGAAAGGCTGAACCCATGTTCTATTTTGCCGTCGTGCATAAAGATGAAGACAGCGCTTTCGGAATTTCCTTTCCGGACGTGCCCGGCTGCTTTTCCGCAGCGGACGAGGAAGGCGATATTATCGCCAATGCGATCGAGGCGCTGTCGCTCTATTTCGAAGACGAGGAGATGCTCGCCGCCAGCCCGATCGGCGAAATCCAGAAGCGCGCCGCCGACGATCTGAAGCAGGGCGCGTTTCTGGTCCAGATACCCTATCTGCAGCGCAGCGGCCGGACCGGCCGCTATAATGTTTCGCTCGACACCGGCATCGTCAAAATGATCGACAGCGCCGCCCGCACCCGCAAAATGACGCGCAGCGCTTTTCTGGAGGATGCGGCGTTGAAGGAAATTGGGGTAGGGTGAAGGGGGCGCTCGACTCGGACAGGAGTTCACTGACGCGGTAATTCCGATGTGTTTCCGGGTGTGCTACGGGCGGAATTGCTGGAGCGCGGGCAGGCGGTCAAGGCGGATTAGCATTCTGTCACTTATCTTCCTGTCAAACTGCTGCCAATCTTGCGGCTCGACCAAGTGAATATGACAATGCCCGCTCACGCGATGAACATCAGTCATCCGGTACAACCGAAGGTCCACCGAGCTCGCGGCATTTGAGATCGATCACCCGCCATTCGAGAGCGCTGGGCGGGCGCTCAAGGCGTTCCACTTCCTGATCCACGCAACGCTCTGACAGGGATCGCTCATCTTTGTCCCGAAGAGCTCTTTTGATTTTCAATAAAGCGCGAAGTTCCTGTTCGGACAGTTGACTTAATTGCATTTGGTCATTGGGAAGTACCGCGTGATTAGCAGGGGAACGGTCTGTTTCCATTGAATTTTCCTGCGAGTTGCCCATCAATGACAATCCAATCACCATCGCCAGAATCAGTCGGTGCAAGTTTCGGGTTGCGGGGGCTTGCCGTCGATCGGCGTCGTATAAGGTTGCTATCATCATCTGTAATTTTCTTTTCTTGTTTCCGGGCAGTTGATGGAAATGCAACATCCCAAAATTTCCAGATCCAGCAACAAGTCGGGCGCAAATATTGCCTGATTTTGACATGTGCACAGTTAACAGGAGCTGACGGAGAGATGATATTCAAACATATGGATCAAGCGCTGTCGAGCCCGATCCCAAAGACCTGACCACGCTTCGGGTTTCGGGACTTTCAACGAACAGGAAACTCGAAGCGCGGGTTGCTGCTACAGGATATTGGCGAACTCATGCGCTGTCACTGGAATATCGAAAAGTTGCAAGCACGGGCCTGTTGCGAAATATTCCGGACGGCGTTTTTGCAGATCCGGCGGTGAGCCAGTCACGGGTCGATGATTATATGTTGCGTCGTGACCCTGATTTGGCCAACCGCAAATCATGATCAATTCCAACCGTCGATTCACAAAGCCAGCGCCAGGCCGCCTCGTAATATTTGGGGGCGCGGCTCTTCTGGCGCTTTATGTCGGCATATTGCTGTTTGCGAGCTATGATCCCGTCCTGATCGGCCAGCTCTGGTTCCTGCCCGGCATCGGGGCGCTGGCGGCGGTGATTGCCAATACGTCGGGGACCGGGGGCGGGGTGGTGTTTGTGCCGGTGTTCAACGGGCTGCGCGAGCACGGGATCATGGCGCTCGATCCGCTGCGGGTCACCGCCGCGTCGATGGCGATTCAATGTTTCGGCATGACTATTGGCGGGCTGCGCTGGACCGACCGTCTGCTGCACCAGCCGGCCGCTGCTGGCGCGGGCGATGTCCGCGTTCGTCCGCGCGATTTTGCCATGGTCATATTGGCCGTGCTCGCCTTGTCGCTGCCAGCGATGCTGGCGATGCAGCGGCTGACCATGGTCGACGGGCATCTTATCCTGCTCGGCTACAAGATTTTTTCCATTTTTCTGGGCCTCGCGCTGATCATCACAACATGGACGATCAATCATAACCGGCCGGAACGCGCGCGGCTTGAGAAGGTCGATATAGCGATCCTGCTGCTCATCGCCATCCCCGGCGGCGCGCTCACCGCGCTGTTTTCGGTTGGCGTGGGCGAACTGGTCGCACTCTATCTGTTCATCCGCCACTATCCGGTGCTGCTGTGCACCGGCACCGCCTGCGTCATTTCCTCGGTCAGCGTGCTGACCGGCATCGTCTGGCATATCGAGATGGACACGATCGCGTGGGAGATCGTGTTGCTCGCCGGGCCGGGCGCGGTGCTGGGCGCCTTCCTTGCCCGACCGATTGCCCTGTGGCTTGGAGCAAGAAAGCTGAAGACGCTGGACGGGACCTGGATTGTGCTGTCGGCGGTGTATCTGATCGTGCTGAACTGGGTTTTTTGAACGGGACGGCGGCGCGCTGAACATTAGCTCCGGTCCGGGAACCGAATATCGCGGGCGGCGTTTTTCGCTCATGATCCACGATTCCTCTCTCCGCATCCCCAGCCTGGTCTACACCAGCGACGAAGAGCCCGGCATCTCGCGGGTGCGGCGGGGGCGGGGGTTTCAATATTTGTTGCCGGACAAGAGCCCGCTGAAATGCAGCGTGGAACTAGCGCGGATCAGGAAGCTGGGCGTGCCGCCCGCTTATACCGACGTGTGGATTTGCCCGAAGGCCAATGGCCATATTCAGGCGACCGGTTTTGATGCGGCGACGCGCAAGCAATATCGTTATCATGACCAGTGGCGGGTCTATCGCGACCGGCAGAAATTCGATCAGCTCGCGGAATTTGCCCAAACACTTCCCCGAATTCGGCGCAAGGTGAATGCGCTGCTCACACCCGGGCAGGACGGTGATGAGCCGAGCAAGGATGTGGCGATTGCTGCTCTGGTCCGGCTGATCGACCGGACTGCGATCCGGGTCGGCGGCAGCTCGCGGATGAGCAAGGGGGCGACCACGCTCGATATCGGCAATGTCAGCTATGGCGAGGATATGATGCGCCTGCGCTATCGCGCCAAGGGCGGGAAGCGGGTGAGTTGCAGCCTGCGGGACACGCGGCTGCAGAAAATCTTGGAGCAGATCGACGACCTTCCGGGCAAAAGATTGTTCCAATATGTCGGCAGCGACGGCGCGGTGCATCCGCTCGACAGCGGCGACGTAAACGACTGGCTGAAAATGGCGTCCGGCATGGACAGCCTGAGCGCCAAAATGTTCCGCACCTGGCACGGCAGTGTCGCCGCGATGGACGCGATCGCTTCGGAGGAAAACCCGACGATCAAACAGGCCTGCGAAGCTGCCGCTGCGACCCTGCGCAACACGCCGGCGATTTGCCGCAAGAGCTATGTCCATCCGGCGGTGTTCGACCTGATCGATATGGACGCGGAGGAGCGGGTAGCCATGATTGAAGGCAAGAGCGCGAATATCACAGGCTTGCGGGTGGGTGAGAACCGGTTTGTCGGGCTGATTGGCGGGGGGCGTTGAGCGCTTCTCTTCCGGCTATCAAGGTCGTCGCCCCAGCATAGGCTGGGGTCTAAACCGATCTTGCTTTCGCACAGCAGAATTCGGTCTGGATCCCGGCCTTCGCCGGGATGACGATTTTCTCGCGGAGCCAAAGGGCGCTGCGTCGGGGGTATCGTCTAATCGCTGACAGGCTTCTGTCCCATATCCCCGCCGTCCCGGTCTGTCACAATAATATGCAACCCATGGCCCACTCGCGCCGCAGCAGGCCGTAGACCAGCATGTCGCACAGGCCTTCATGCGTGCGTTCATGTTCGCGCAGGCAGGCTTCGCGGGTGAAGCCCAGACGCTCGGCCAGCGCGATCGAGGCCAGATTGCGGCTGTCAATTTCGGCGAACACTCGCCGGTGGTCCTCGCGTTCGAACAAATGGGTGATCAGCGCGGCGGTGCAGGCGCGGGCCACGCCCCGGCCCTGCCGGTCGGCGACCGTGACATATCCCAGTTCGCTCACCTGGTCGTCCCCGGTCGGGACGGAGACAAAGCGGCCGACGATGGCGTCGTCGGATTTGTCGATTCCGACCCAGCTGCGGCCTTCCCATTGCGGATCGGTGAGCCAGGCGCATAGTTCGGCTTCGCTCTCGAAACGCGGGCGCGCGAGAAAGCGGCACGCCTTTTCGCTCGAGAATGTTTCGAACAGGGCCGCGCTGTCCTCGGGTTGCAGCTTGCGAAGTTTAAATTGTTCGGTCTCTATCAGTAGCGTGTCCGGCATCGGGTCATCACCTTGTTCTTGTCGGCATCCGGCAGCTTTTCACGATCATTGGCTGGCCTTGCCAGCCTTCGATGCCGCCACGAGGGCATCCCAGCTCTCCCAGTCGATCGCGCGGCCCGGATAGGCGACATTCTCAAACGGCCAGTCGCTTTCCATCCAGCGGCTTGCCCATGCAAAAAGTTCGGCGTCGAAGCCTGCGTCATATTCGGCCTTGGTCACCCACATGCTGACCACGGCATCATAGCCGTCCACGGTGCTCGGGCGGACGTAGAGCGAACCACGCTCGCGGCTGCCGTCCGGCGTCAGCACGGCATAGGCAAAGGACTGGCGCTTCGCGAAGCGGGCCTGTTCATTTTCCATGTCCCGCATGGCATCGGCAGCGGAAATATCCTTGTGCGGCCAGCCAGTGCTGCGGGTGAAGGTCTGCTGCAAATGTTCGATGGAGGACATATAGGCCGTGAAATCAATATCAACGAGGTCGGGGCCGAGCGGGACAAGCTTGAAATTTCCGGTCTCCACCAGCGCCGGAGCATCGAAACCGGCCGGTATGAAAGAGGAGGGAGCGTCGGCATCCGGCGTTGCCGCAGCCTCTGCACTACCGGTGGTAGCGCTGGCCGTTGCCAAAATATTTGCCGATGCTGGACAGCTGGCCATTAATAGCATCGACACCGTCAGGCCTGCGCCCGCCATCCTGAAATTCATCGTGCTCGCTCCTTAAACATGGTCGTTCTCGGAATTGCATCCACGGGCGTCCGGCGCAACCGTTCAATTTTCCGGGCAGAGGACAATGGCGATCCACGACTTCTCCGATATCGCATTCGCGGCCACTCCCCACCGTCAAAAAATTCCGAAAATATCCGGAACGATCCGCAGGGCCGTCCGTAGATTCCCTGTAGCCACAGGGCATCGGCCTTCCCCCTTATTCGGGCCGCCGTGCGGCTATCCCTGAAACCTAGAGGAGAAAAATTGATGTTACAGGATGAAAAAAACCACAATGTGATCGCCAGCGACCGCGTTGACGGCACCGCTGTCTATGGCGCGGACAAGGACAAGATCGGATCGGTCGACAAGCTGCTGATCGACAAGCGCGGCGGCAATGTTACCGATGTGGTGATTTCCGCTGGCGGCTTTCTTGGCATTGGCGACGAGAAACACAGCATTCCCTGGTCGAAGCTCGATTATGACACCGACCTTGGTGGCTACCGCATCGACGTGACCAAGGAGCAGCTGATGGACGCGCCGCGTTTCGGCAATAACGAGCCGGATCGGGCCTTTGACCGCGATTATCAGACCAGCGTCTATGAATATTGGACGGTGACGCCTTATTGGTAAGCGCCGGAAAGCGGAAATGAAAAAAGCCGGGCGAAAGTAATTTCGCCCGGCTTTTTTTGTGTAGGGAATATGACCGGTTCAGGCGTGGCGGCGCTGGCTAATCGTCGTCTTCAACCTTTTCCGGCAGGCCGTCGTGATCGGTGCTGGCATAATCTTCCAGCTCCTTTTCGGTCATGCTGTCATACATGTCCTTCGACGCGCCCTTGAGGTCGCCGACTTTGGTCTCGCCGCGTTTAGCGGACAAAGCTGCGCCGGCGGCGCGTTGCTGGGCTTTTGATTGTGCGGGCATGGCTCGCTCCTTTTCTACTCTATCAACAGCAACGCTACCGGCCGCGCCTTACAGAGGCACCTTCGCATGGTCGCCCATTTCGTCGCCGTTCATGGTCATGCCGGTCATCATTTTGAACATGCCGACGACACCGGGATCGGCTTCCCAGATTTCGGCGTCGCCAAGGTCAAGGCGCAGCATCAGCAGGCTGGGATCCTGCCGGCCCTGTTCATACCAGGCTTCGACCGGCTTGCTCCAGTGCTTGTCGATGATCGCCGGGTCGGTTTCCTCGGTCAGATTGCCGGAGACGCAGGCGAAGAGGTCATGCCCCTTGGAGACAAATTGCATCATCGCCGGGCCGCCCTTGGCAAGCCGGTTGTCGCGCGAGGTGTAGAACCAGATCGCGCTATTGGCGTCCTTGTCGAGCTGCGCGCGCATCGGGATGCTATGTTTGCGTTCATTGTCGAGCGCCATCATCACGAACGGGCTGTCGGCGATCGATTCCCAGAATTCTTCCCGGATTTCATCGCGGTTGACTGTATGGTCCATATCTTTGTTGCTCATGGTCTGTTTCCTTTTTTCCGTTTCATCTGACCAACGCGCAGAGCGGATAAAGTTTCAAAAAATTCCACGAATATTCGGGAGGTTTGTGGAGGGAGGAATAGAAAACAGGCAATATTCCGGTCAACCGGTGCCACCCCATCATAAGCTTGGTTGCGGTGAGGGCGTATTGATATTAGGCACGCCGCTTACTTCTTTGCACAAGGACGCCTCAATGACCCACAACCTCGAAACCATGGCCGTGCACGCCGGCACCGAGCCGGATCCGACGACCAACGCGAGGATCACGCCGATTTACCAGACGGCCTCTTATGTGTTCGATGATGTCGAACATGCTGCCGATCTGTTCAATCTCGATGCGTTCGGGAATATCTATAGCCGGATCATGAACCCGACCAACGGCGCGCTGGAAGGCAAGATTGCGGCGATGGAGGGCGGCGTTGGCGCGCTGGCGGTGGCTTCGGGCCATGCGGCGCAGCTGATTGTTTTTCATGTGCTGATGGACCCCGGCGCGCATATTGTTGCGGCGAAGAAGCTTTACGGCGGTTCGCTCAACCAGCTTGGTCATTCGGTGAAGAAATTTGGCTGGAACGTCACCTTTGTCGACGCTGACAATATGGATGAAGTCAAGGGCGCGATCACCGATGACACGCGCTGCGTGTTTATCGAGAGTCTGGCCAATCCGGGCGGCGTCGTCCAGGATATCGCAGCGATTGCCGACATCGCCCATGCCGCAGGCATCCCGCTGGTTGTCGACAATACCATGGCCTCGCCAATGCTCTGCCGTCCGATCGAACATGGCGCGGATATTGTCGTGGAAAGCGGCACCAAATTTCTCGGCGGTCATGGTAACAGCATCGCTGGCCTGATCATCGACAGCGGCAAGTTCGACTGGACCAAGAGCCCGAAATACGCCTTCCTCAACCAGCCCAACCCGTCCTATCATGGCAAGGTCTTTACCGATGCCTTTGGCGAAATGGCCTTCATCCTGGCGGCGCGCGCCTTGTCGCTCCGTGATCTCGGGCCAGCGCTGGCGCCGCAGAACGCCTTTTACATATTGACCGGCATGGAAACGCTGGCGCTGCGTATGGACCGCCATTGCGAAAATGCTGTGACTCTGGCGCAGTGGCTGACAAAGCGCGACGAGATCAGCTGGGTTTCCTATGCCGGGCTGCCCGAAAGCGAATATCACGCGCTGGCAAAAAAATATCTCGGCGGCCGAGGCGGCGCGGTGTTCACATTCGGCCTGAAGGGCGGCTATGAAGCGGGGACCAAACTGGTGTCGGCGGTGAAGCTGTTCAGCCATCTCGCCAATATCGGCGACACCCGTTCGCTGATCATCCATCCCGCCTCGACCACCCACAGCCAGCTCTCCGGCGAGGAACTGGTGGCCGCAGGCGCCGGACCGGACGTGGTGCGGGTATCGGTAGGGATCGAGCATATCGACGATATTATCGCCGATATGGCACAAGCGCTGGAATCCTTGTGATGAGTGATGCTGCAGGCGATTATGTCTATGACGAGGAAAGTGGTGAGTGGCTGAGCCCCGAAGATGCGGCAGAGCGCTCCACCGGTCCCGAAGTAGTTGATGCGGTGGGCAATGTCCTGGCCGATGGCGATGCTGTCACGCTGATCAAGGATCTCAAGGTCAAGGGCGCGGGCCAGACGCTGAAACGCGGGACGCTGATCAAGTCTATCCGCCTGACCGGTGATGCGCAGGAGATTGATTGCAGGCATGACGGGATCAAGGGTCTCGTCCTGCGAGCAGAATTTGTTAAAAAGCGGGCCTGACCGATTCTCCCTGTTGCGGTGCAGTAGCAATGATATTAGGCAGACACGCTAATTCCTTGCGACAGGACTTCCCATGACCATTATCTCCAAAGCACTCGGACGTATCCAACCCTCTGCCACGCTGGCGATGACCGCCAAGGTCACCGAACTGAAAGCACAGGGTATTGACGTGATCGGCCTGTCCGCCGGCGAGCCCGATTTCGATACGCCCGACTTCGTCAAGGACGCAGCGATCCAGGCGATCCGCGATGGCGATACCAATTACACGACTGTCGACGGCACCGCGGCGCTGAAACAGGCAATTATCGCCAAGTTCGCGCGCGACAATGGCCTGACCTATACAGCGAAGCAGATCACCGCCAATAATGGCGGCAAGCATACTTTGTTCAACGCGCTGGTGGCGACGCTGGACGAAGGCGATGAAGTGATCATCCCCGCGCCTTATTGGGTCAGCTATCCCGATATCGTCAATTTTTCCGGTGGTACGCCGGTGTTCATCGAGGCCGGAGCGGAGCAGGGTTACAAGATCACGCCGGAACAGCTGGAAGCGGCGATCACGCCGAAGACCAAATGGGTGATCCTGAACTCGCCGTCCAACCCGAGCGGCGCCGCCTATAGCGCGGACGAGCTCAAGGCGCTGGGCGCGGTCATATTGCCGCACGAGAATGTGATGGTGATGACCGACGATATGTACGAGCATATCTGGTATGCCGATTTCGCTTTCTCGACCATCGCGCAGGTCTGCCCCGAGCTTTATGACCGCACCCTGACGGTGAACGGCGTGTCCAAGGCTTATGCCATGACCGGCTGGCGGATTGGCTATGCTGGCGGGCCCGAATGGCTGATCAAGGCGATGGGCAAGCTGCAGTCGCAGTCAACCTCCAACCCCTGTTCGATTTCGCAGGCCGCCGCGGTGGCTGCGCTCAACGGTCCGCAGGATTTTCTGGTCGAGCGCAACGCCGCCTTCGAGAAACGTCGTGATCTGGTCGTGTCGATGATCAACGATACGCCGGGACTGCAATGCCCGACTCCGGAAGGTGCCTTCTACGTCTATCCCGATGCCAGCGAATTGATGGGCAAGACCACGCCCAAGGGCGCAGTCATCAAGACGGATGAAGATCTGATCGCCTATTTTCTGGAAGAAGCACAGGTCGCTGCGGTGCACGGAGCAGCCTTTGGCCTCTCGCCTGCGTTCCGGATCAGCTATGCGACATCGGAAGAGCTGCTGACCGAAGCCTGCACGCGGATTCAACGGGCCTGCGCGGCGTTGATTTAAAACCTCAGGCGCCGGGCGGGAACTCTTATTGTGTCTCGCGGCAGTTCGCTGCGCTCACGCCTCCGACGGCGGTTTTTATTTTAACCTCAGGCGCCGGGCGGGCGCATCCGCGCCCTTGGCTTTCGCGCCATAAGGCGCGGCGGCCAGTCGGCCTTGCCTCGGCTCCGCCTCGGTTAGAGGCCTATTAAAAGTGGGAGCGTCGAACCTAGCATAGCGAGGCAAGCGCGACCGCGCGTCGGGCGATAGCCCGCCCCGTCGGAGGCGTGAGCGCAGCGAACTGCCGCGAGACACGGGAAACATCCCATCCGATAGAAAATCTACTCGCTGGCAAACTGAATATGACCTTGTGATAAGGTTCACAGCGGCGACAGGAAAACTATATTAGGGACTGTAACCAACAGGCGGGATGTTTCGAACTGATAATGGCCCCCAAGGAACCGACCATGATGAAATTATTCAAATCCGATTTGACCTACAGCCTTGGCGGCGGCTTTCTCGCCGGCGCGCTGATATTATTCTTCATGCAACCCGCAGAGCAGCAGTCCGATGCCGGACGGAATCTGTCTTCCACGGTCAGCGCCGCTGCGCAGATATCGAGTTAGGCCACTATGGGACCGTCCCTCTCCAGAACGATCATGTTTGGCGTAAGCCTCGCCTGTTTTGGAGTGATGTGGGCCGGAGTGCAGAGCGCATTGCCCGATGATCTGGAACGTTCGCCTACATTTGTCGCCGAAGCCCATGCCGCCGAAAAAGCGACGATCATCCCGATGCCTCGGGTCGAGGCAGGGGAGACCGGCAAGCGAGCGGTCGCGATTTTTGCAGGAGGGTGCTTCTGGGGCGTCGAAGGCGTTTTCGAACATACGAAGGGCGTAGTCAGCGCATCATCCGGCTATCATGGCGGCAGCAAGCGCAACGCATCCTACAAGCTGGTCAGCGCCGGTCTGACCGACCATGCCGAAGCGGTGCGCGTGGTCTATGACCCCAGCCAGATCAGCTATGGCCAGTTAATGCAGATTTTCTTTTCGGTTATCGCCGACCCGACGATGCTGAACGCCCAGGGCCCGGATCGCGGCAAGCAATATCGCAGCGCGCTGATACCGGTGAATGGCGGACAGGCGAAAGCAGCCCGTGCCTATATCGCGCAGCTTGAAAAGGGGCGGTACTGGAACCGTCCGATTGTCACGAAGGTCGAGGCTTACAAGGCCTTTTACCCCGCCGAGGCCTATCATCAGGATTTCCTGCAGAACCATCCCCGTCAGGGTTATATTGTCCGCTGGGACAAGCCCAAGGTTGCCAATCTGAAACGGCATTTCCCGACCCGATATCGCGCGAAACCGGTATCCTGAGATATGTCGCCGTTTAACCGGCTGTTAGCTTCGCCCTGCTACAAGGTTCGACTAGCGCAGAGGTGAAAATGGTAAATCACGAATTTGAAATTTTTATCGCCTGTGCGGCTCTGGTCATCGGGATCGGCATGTTCTGGATGGCCCGCAGTCAGCCCGACTGATCTGGCTGGCTAGCGCGCAGACCAAAAAAAAGGCCCCCGTCGCCGGGGGCCTGAACATATTATTTGGGGCTGAGTACCATCAGCATCTGTCGGCCTTCCAGTTTCGGATAGGCCTCGACCTTTGCGGTCTCTTTCATGTCGTTCTGCACCCGGACGAGCAATGCCATCCCGAGTTGCTGGTGCGACATTTCGCGACCGCGGAAGCGAAGGGTGACCTTCACCTTGTCGCCATTGTCGATGAATTTGTTCACGTTGCGCATTTTCACGTCATAATCATGATCGTCGATATTCGGACGCATCTTGATTTCCTTGACGTCCTGAACCTTCTGCGTCTTGCGTGCGGCATTGGCCTTTTTCTGGGCTTCATATTTGAACTTGCCGACGTCGAGATATTTCGCAACCGGAGGCTGCGCGTTAGGTGAAACCTCGACGAGGTCTAGGCCGACTTCTGCTGCTCGCTCGATCGCTTCCCGCGTGTTCATCACGCCAAGGTTCTCGCCCTTGTCGTCGATGACCCTTACGGTTTCGGAATTGATAAGATCGTTGAAGCGCGGGCCGCCTTTGACGGGCGGCGTGGGGCGGCGAGGTGGTGCAGCTATGTTAAATACTCCTGAGTGGTTGTCTATGCTGGCTCATTAGACGCAAAGCTTATACGAATAAAGCCTTCTTGATGGCGAAAGAGATATTAGCCATCAAGACAGTGGTTTCAATGCCACAGCTTTAGTCAATATATCGTTATTCTGTTGCTGATTTCAAGTCCGGTGGCAGCGCTTCTTCCTTCAGCATCGACACGACCTGTTCGAGCGTCAGAAATTCCTGCTCCTTCTGGCCAAGACGGCGCAGGGCAACCTTGCCTTCTTCGGCTTCGCGCATGCCAACCACCAGAATATTGGGCACTTTTCCGACTGAATGCTCGCGCACCTTATAGTTGATCTTCTCGTTGCGCAGATCGGCCTCGACCCGGATGCCGGCGGCTTTCAGTTTTGCAACCACCTGCTCGGCATAAGGATTGGCGTCGGTCACGATGGTGGCGACGACGGCCTGCGTCGGCGCGAGCCAGAGCGGCAGCTTGCCGGCATAATGTTCGATCAATATGCCGATAAACCGCTCGAACGATCCGAGAATCGCGCGGTGCAGCATGATCGGCTGGTGGCGTTCGCCGTCCTCGCCGACATAAGTCGCGTCGAGACGTTCCGGCAGCACGGTGTCGGTCTGGATCGTGCCGACCTGCCAGGTCCGGCCAATCGCGTCGGTCAGGTGGAATTCGAGCTTTGGCGCATAGAAAGCGCCTTCGCCGGGCAATTCTTCCCAGCCATATTCTTCGGTATCGCGTCCGGTCGCAACCACGGCGTCGCGCAGCGACTGTTCCGACCAGTCCCACATTTCGTCGCTGCCGATCCGTTTGTCGGGCCGCAGCGCCAATTTGATCGCATAATTGTCGAAGCCCAGGTCGCGGTAGCAGCGGTCGAGCATATCGCAGAACAGGCCGACTTCCTCGATCAGCTGCTCCTTGGTGCAGAAGATATGCGCGTCGTCCTGGGTGAATTGGCGCACCCGCATCAGTCCATGCAGCGCGCCATGCGGCTCGTTGCGGTGGCAGCAGCCGAATTCGGCCATGCGGATCGGCAGGTCGCGGTAGCTCTTGATGCCCTGGCGAAAGACCAGCACATGGGCCGGGCAGTTCATCGGCTTGATTGCCATCATGTCGGCGGTGCCGGTGATCACCGGGCCTTCGCCTTCGGCATCTGGAACCTCGTCGGGAACGGCGAACATATTTTCGCTATATTTGCCCCAGTGGCCGGATTGTTCCCATTGCTTGACGTCCATCAGCTGCGGCGTCTTGACCTCTTCATAGCCGGCATCAATCTGGCGGCGGCGCATATATTGCTCGAGCGCCTGCCAGATCACATAGCCTTTGGGATGCCAGAAGATGCTGCCCTGCGCTTCGGACTGGATATGGTATAAATCCATTTCCTGGCCGAGTTTGCGGTGGTCGCGCTTGGCCGCTTCTTCGAGCCGCATGAGATGGGCGTTGAGCTGTTTCTTGTTGAGCCAGCCGGTGCCGTAGATGCGTGATAGCTGCGGGTTGCGCTGGTCGCCGCGCCAGTAAGCGCCGGAGACACGCATCAGCTTGAACGCTTTCGGATCGAGCTTGCCGGTCGAGGCCAGATGCGGCCCGCGGCACATGTCCATCCAGTCGTCACCCGACCAATAGACCGTGATCTCGTCGCCCTCGGGCAGCTCAGCAGCCCATTCGGCCTTGAACGTCTCGCCGTCTTTCTGCCAGCGTGCGATCAGGTCGTCGCGTTCCCAGACTTCCCGGCGCAGCGGCTTGTCGGCGGCGATGATCCGCTTCATTTCCTCTTCGATTTTCGGCAGATCTTCGTCGGTGAACGGATCGCCGGCGGGTGCGAAGTCATAATAGAAACCATCGTCGGTCGACGGGCCAAAGGTGATCTGCGTGCCGGGGAAGATGTTCTGCACTGCTTCTGCCAATATATGGGCATAGTCATGGCGTGCGAGTTCGAGTGCGTCTTCCTCGTCGCGCGAGGTGACCAAAGCCAGTTCGGTATCTTCTTCCAGTGGGCGCATGATATCGCGCAGCTCGCCGTCAATTTTCGCGGCCAGTGCAGCCTTGGCAAGGCCGGGTCCGATGTCGGCGGCAATCTGTGCGGGGGTCGTGCCCATAGCCACTTCACGCGTGCTACCGTCGGGAAGGGTGATTTTAATCATCTCGGTCATGGGCTCAGGTCATCTCAAAGTTTGTCAAAGTTGGGGCCAAGGAAGGCGGGAAAAGCTGCCATCAAAGTATTGGAATTGACTTAGACTTTTGGAGTTTCAAGTCAACCAAATCAGGGGCGGGTCGTGATTTGAATGGCAAGCACCATATGCAATTTGTCATGGAAGCTTGACATTCTCGTTCGAATCGGTCACTTAAGTCAAGTAAGCATGACATAATGTCTATGTAGCTTGATGGAGAACGATCATGAAATTGAAACGCTGTTCGGGTCGGACACTGACCCCCAATGAAAATATCGCCATATGGGCGGCGCTGGTAATTCTATTGCTGGGGGCAATGTGAGCGCCATGGGAAAGCAGCCTGGACAGAGCCGATGGCCCCGGATGTGGAACTGGATCAAGCCCGACTGGCTGTTCCTGTTCATGCTGGTCGCCAGCATCGGACTACCGGTGTTGAGCGGGCTGAAAACTGATGTCAGCCAGTTTGTACCTCCGCCGCTATTTCCCAAAATGGCCTTGCTGATCGGAGCCATGGTGGCGCTTTGGGCAATAGCGACTGTGGGCGCGAAGCTCGATCGCAAACATCTGGATGATTATATGTTCCAGATGGTCGCCAACGGGGCGGTAATTGCGATAATCACGACGATGCTGGTCAATATGATATGGGAAGTTGGTTCCGGCATATTGCCGCCGATTACGCGCGACGATCTGATATCGGTGATGATGGGCAGCTGGAGTCTCGGCTATTTTTTCTATCGTTTTCGCGGTCTCAACACATGAAGAACCGTCTCAAAGTGCTCCGCGCCGAGCGCGACTGGTCACAGGCTGATTTGGCCGAACGGCTCAAGGTTTCCCGGCAAAGCATCAATGCGATCGAAACCGGCAAATATGATCCTTCCTTGCCGCTGGCGTTCCGGATTGCAGATCTGTTTGAAATGGCGATCGAGGAGATATTCCAGCGCGACTGATGGGGCAGAAAATATGTGATGCGTTCAGGCCCATGTTGATTTAGGCTTCTGCAATGTCTGATCCTGGGAACGTGTGGTTTATCGATGGCGAAAGCGCCTTGAAGCGGCGCGTGCGGATCGAGGTGATCGGCAAGAGCTTCGCGCTCTATGAGCAGCAATGGCGCAGCGAAGCCTATTTTTTCGGCGATCTCGTCTATCGAGGCAAAGAAGGCGATTCCCATGTCTTCGGCCTCGATGACGGGATTAAGCCCCGGCCGAAATGGAAGCTCGGCATAAAAGGCGAGATCCCAGCCGAACTGGCGTCAATGCTGCCACGAGCCAAGCCGCCATTGATATCCAATATCGGGATTTTGATCATTGCGTTTCTATGTCTGGCAATTGTCTATTTTGTGGCCACTTGAGCGGGTTGCTGGCGGTCGGCCGAGTAATGTTGCCACTGCCGGGTTCGGCGAGATGTTGAACGCAGGCCGCTGAGCCTTCTCATCCATCATTTTTAAACTATAGGGTTTGAGATGGACTCCCGCCGGTGCGGGGGCACGAACAGGTGACCCTATGGAAGATGACATTTTATATCTCGATCGTCCCGGTGGAGCGACGCTCGCTTATTGTTACAAGCCGCCCAAGCCTGGCGTGAAAGGGACGACGCTGGTTTTTCTGCCCGGCTATATGTCGGATATGGAAGGCGGCAAGGCGCTCGCAGTAGATGCCTGGGCAAAGCAGCAGGGCAGGGCCATGTTGCGGCTCGACTATGCCGGTTGCGGCGCGAGCGGCGGGGATTTCGAGGAACAGAGTCTGATCGACTGGCGCGATGATGTGCTGTTTCTGATTGAGAAGGTGACATCGGGGTCAATCACCCTGATCGGTTCATCAATGGGTGGCTGGCTGATGTTGCTGGTTGCTCTGTCGCGGCCAATGCGGGTCAAGAATCTCGTTGGCATTGCGGCTGCGGCGGACTTCACTGACTGGGGTTTCACCCAGGAGCAGAAAATGACGATCCTTCGTGATGGCAAGCTGGAGGAAGAGAGCGAATATTCGGACGAGCCTTATGTCACGACCCGGACCTTCTGGCAGTCGGGCGACAGCAACCGGTTGCTGCACAAAGAAATCGCCTTTGATGGCGCGGTGCATCTGCTGCACGGGCAAAAGGACAGTGATGTACCGTGGGAATATAGTCTCGAAACAGCCAAGAAAATCCGTTCAGATAATGTGCAGGTCCATCTGATAAAGGATGGCGATCACCGCCTGTCCCGGGATCAGGATATCGCCTTGCTGATCGATATTCTTTCGCGACTGGGATGAGCCGGCCTTCTTAACCCAAGCCAATGTTGGACATTCCGCTCATGATTTCGTCGCTAATCCTGCCTTTGTTGATGCAATCGGCTACGCCTTTTGGTTCCCCGATCGATCCCGTTTTGCGGCCATCGAAAGCCAGGCCGGAGTCTGTGGTCAGTTCACCATCTCCCCGGATAAAAACTCCAAGCGACATCCGCTTTGATCAATGCGTTGATCAGGCGGCTGACGATCCGGCCGCTGGTTTGCTCGCAGCGAATAAATGGCAAATTGAGGGCGGCGGATATCTGGCGCGCAATTGTCTGGGCTTTGCTTATGCGGAACAAGAAAATTGGGCAAAAGCGATTCCGGAATTTGTCCAGGCAGCAGAGAAAGCGCAAGCTGCGGGCGACGAACGCGCGGCCAATTTCTGGTCGCAGGCCGGTAATGCAGCGCTTGCTAGCGGGGATGAGCTGAGCGCCTTGAAATATTTTCGGGCAGCGCTGGCGCCAAACACGCTTGATGGTCTGCTGAAAGGCGAAGTGCATCTCGATATGGCGCGCGCATATGTTGCGCTGGATCAATATGATGAGGCGAAGAAACAATTTATTCTGGTTCACCAGCTTGTACCGGAAGACCCGCTTGGCTGGCTGCTGTCGGCCACGCTAGCGCGGCGAATGGGTGATCTTGTGCAAGCCAAATCGGATATCGCGGTAGCCGCCAAACTGGTCGTTACCGATCCCGGCATAGCACTCGAGGCAGGCAATATTGCTTATCAAGCAGGTGACATGGTGAACGCCAAGAGCAACTGGGAGCAAGCAATCAAATTTGATCCGGACAGCCCGTCTGCCAAGGCTGCGACCCGTTATCTTGCTCAACTGTCGGCTGGCGACGCGGAATGAATGGCACGATCGGTGTTTAAGGCGATCCTGATCTTGTCAGAGATCGCCTCAAATCCCGCTTTTAATCCAGATAGAAGTTCACCGTCGTCACTACGCGCACTTTTTTGTATGGCGTGTCTGTCACCCCATAGCCGCCGGCATCGCCGTCGCGGCTGTCGATGCTGAAATAGCCCTGGGTGGCGGACTTGATCCCGCCGACATCGGTGCCGCTATCTTGGGCAAATTGTTCCGCAGACTTGCGGGCGTCCTTGGTCGCTTCTGCGACCATTTCGGGTTTGATCTGATCAAGCTTGGTGAATGTGTAGCTCATCCCTGAACCATCTTCGAGTACAACGCCGCGGCGGACCAGATCGAATTGCCGGGCGACAGCGGCCTGGGCCTTGTCAATATCTTCGGTGCGCAGGCTGAGCCGCTGCCGGATGGTATATTGGGGAATGCCGTTGTTGCTATATTGATTCACATTGGCGCCGGTCGGATTGAGGGCGTCGGCCTTGAATCCCAATTCCTTGAAAAAGGTGGTGATGGCAGTGGTGTCGCGGTCGATGTCTGTCTGCGCGCTCTGCAGGTCGGTGGATTGCGCACTGTAAGCGATGGTCCAGGTGGCAAGGTCGGCCGTCACGTCACGCTCAGCAAGGCCGCGTACGGTGACGCTGCGGTCCGCCATTTTGGCGCGCAGCAGGCCATCGCCGAGCAAATAGCCGCCACTAATCAGGCCAATGGTCAACAAGCCTGCGCTGGCTAGCCAGACCTTGTTTTTGCTCTCGATAAATTTCTCGCTCATCACTCTTTCCCTCAGTTCAAAAGCCGCTTAGGCTATTTCCAATGACCCGGTTCGGCTTTGCGATAGCTGCGATGAACTGTTTCTGAATAGCGACGAATGGAGAGTTTCTGTGACTATAAAATATCTGCACACCATGCTCAGGGTCAGCGATCCCGATGCAACCGTTGCATTTTTCGGGCTTCTCGGTCTGGAAGAAGTCCGTCGCTATGATAGCGAACAGGGGCGCTTCACGCTGATTTTTCTGGCTGGTCCCGGCCAGAAGGATATTGCCGAAGTCGAGCTGACCTATAATTGGCCGTCGGAAGATGGCAGCCCTGCCGAGCAATATGATGGCGGTCGCAATTTCGGACATCTCGCTTATGCGGTCGATGATATTTATGGGCTTTGCCAGAAGCTGATGGACGCCGGCGTGACGATCAACCGCCCGCCACGGGATGGCCATATGGCTTTTGTGCGCTCGCCGGATAATATTTCTGTCGAGCTGCTGCAAAAGGGCGAAAGGCTAGCGGTTCAGGAACCCTGGGCGAGCATGGAAAATATCGGCGAGTGGTAAGTGCCTGACGGTGGTTAAGCCGAGGCCTTGCCACTTGGTTTGGCGTTTTTTCCAGTCGACAGGTCGAACCAGACAATCTGATTGCGGCCATTATTCTTCGAGTCATACAGGCGCCGGTCGGCGGTTGCCATAATGCTGCGCAGAGAAGCGAGTCTCGAGATGGACGCAACGCCGACGGAGAAGGTTACCGGCTCCAGGATTTCCGGTACCTGTTCATGTACCGCCTTGATCAGCGCTTCACAAATTTCGGTCAGTTCATTTGCCGCGTAGTTTTTGCGCTTTTCGCGGCTGTCATTCTGTATCAGCAGGGTGAATTCTTCGCCGCCGATGCGAGCGGCAAAATGACGGGTCGAGACGAGTTCCCTGCCAACAACGCGCAAGACTTCGTCGCCGATCTCGTGGCCATAGCGGTCGTTGACCCGCTTGAAGAAATCAATATCTAAAATGGCTAGGTGACTATAGCGATGCTCGCGCTGGCTGCGCCCGAACTCTCGCTCGAAGGAGCGACGATTGTTCATCGCGGTCAGTCCGTCTGTATCGGCGAGCAAGGTCAGTTCGACCTGCTTGCGCAAGGTCAATTCATGCCGTTGCCGCAGACGGAGGATGCGGTTGGCAACACCCAGTGCGAGGACGATGGTTTCTATTACCAGCGTAAAATAAAGGCCATAGTCGAGTATCGGCCAGCCGATATAAAGGTCCATGCCGCGCGCTACCCGGTCGAGGCCGAGCAGGATGATCGGTGTCCAGCCGGCGATCTGGAACCAGATGGCCTTGCTGCCGCGGCGGAGCGCGTGTCCCATTGTATACAGCACTATGAAGAAGACCGGCAGGAACGACGCATGATAATAATTGCGTGCGTCCATGCTGTAGCCTCCGTCAAACTGCAGCACGATCATCGTGACAAATACCGGCAACATGGATGTCACGGATATGACGCCTTGCAGCCAGGGTGCAATTTTTCCCTGTTCGACAAAGCGGACCAGAAAAAAGCCGCCAGCAGCAACCCCGATCGCCAGCGTCCAGAAATTGAGCAGCATTTTCGTTGTCAGGTCGGTGTCGGGAAAGGCGATGAAGATGAGTCCGGAAGAGCTGAACGTATAAGCGACGGTCGCGCTGATCATCAGGCTGTGCCACAGCATGAAACTGTAGCGCAACGCCCCATAGAAAAACACGTTATAGAGGAGGGGCATGATCGCCATGCCGCACAGAACTCCGAACATGATAGCGAGCGGGAGCTGCAATTCGTCCCATTTCTCTTTGGAGGCCAGCTCGATCAGCGATATCGAACTGACGACCTTCGGGTTGTCGATCGCGATATAGACCTGCTGGATATGGGGTCGTATTTCGGGGTTGTCCGTACCCGGAACGGGAAGTCCATAATGGCCTTTTGGCCGCCAGCTGTCGATCACCGCACGCTCGGAAAAATTGGATGACAATAGGCTGCCATCATCGAGCACCGCATGGACCTGCATCGTGGTCAGGCCGTTGCTATCGCCCTGAACTTCTATCACACCAGCGGGAAGCGTCTCGTCCGCAAAAGGGATTTTTACCCAGACTCTCGGGCCCTCGACGGCATATTTGCCGCTCGAACAGTCAAAGGCTCTGCCGGCCCGCAATATTGTTGCTATCGAGACATTTTGTGCACTGCTTTGTGTGCACAGGCTGTCCGACATCTCGACTTCGGCAAGCGCAGGGGAACAAAGGCAAAAATAGGCCAGTAACGCGACGAACAAGCGCAAATGACGCCCCCTTCCAATATGACTGCTGCAGTGACCGATCGGTTAGGGTAAAACTGTTATTTTGCGGTTAACCATCGACAGCATTAAATTTGCGGAGTAATTTGAAAGCCATGTTAGAAATCATCCGAATTCCCGTATTGTCCGACAATTATGTCTGGCTGGTCCACGAGCCCCAATCGCAGGAGACGATGGTTGTCGATCCGGCGGTGGCAGAACCGGTGCTGGCCGAGGCCGAGAAACGCGGCTGGACCATCACCCAGATCTGGAACACTCACTGGCACCCCGATCATACCGGCGGCAATGCGGCGATCAAGGAAGCGACCGGCTGCCGGATCACTGGCCCGGAAGCGGAGTGGGAACGGATCCCGACGCTCGACCATTTTGTGCAAGAAGGCGACACGGTGAAGCTTGGCGAAGTGATTGCCAATGTCATCGACGTGCCGGCCCATACTGCTGGTCATATCGCTTTTCATATCCCGTCTGAAAATGTCGCTTTCGTCGGTGATACTTTGTTCGCCATGGGTTGCGGGCGATTGTTTGAAGGCACGGCCGAGCAGATGTATGACAATATGCGCAAGCTGGAAGCGCTGCCGGACAGCACGAAAATTTACTGCGCCCATGAATATACCCAGAGCAACGGCGAATATGCTTTGGTCGCGGAGCCGGACAATTTCGCGCTGAAAGAACGGATGGCGGAGGTGCTCACTTTGCGCGCCCGCGGCGAGGCCACGGTGCCGACGACAATCAAGCTGGAACGCGCGACCAATCCGTTCATGCGAGCGGCTTCGGCGGAAGAACTGGCGGAGCGCAGGACAGCGAAAGACAATTTTTAACGTCGGTCTGTCTGTTTCATCCCCGGTTCAGTCGCTTCCATGCTATATGGTCGACCGACGCGGATTGGAAACAGGAGACTGGTGATGAGAAAGTTATTTTTGGCAATTCCGGCGGCGATGCTGCTGGCTGCACCTGCGATGAGCGAAGAGAAAATCGAGCTCACGGAAAAACAGCAGGCAAAATTTGACAGGCGCCTCGAAGGACGGACTGCCGGGGAAGCCCAATCCTGCATCTCTTTCGCTGATCAGCGCGAAATGACGGTGATCAGCGACGACATCCTGATTTTCGGATCGCGCCGCAATGCCAAGACCATCTACGTGAACAAACCTATTGGCAGTTGCCACAACGCGGACAGCAACATCCTGTCTTATAGCCGGCCGACATCCTCGCTGTGCCGGGGTGAAATCATCCAGTTGATCGACAATACGACCGGCATGTCGACCGGCAGCTGTGCCTTTGGCGATTTTGTGCCTTATACGAAGGATGCGGACTGAGTTTTCGTTAGCCGTCCATCGGTGCGACCGGAGCGGGCGCAATAGACTCGCGCGAAGACATGAAGCCGCAAAGCGGTGGCGCGTATATTCCCAGCTTTTGCGGCTTTGTGCGAGCCTATGCATTTCTGTGTCCTTCCCTGAACCAGACAGTAAAGCTCCGGTTTGTTTTCTGTGACCTTTATCCGGAAATCGCAGATTTCCTGCATTCGCGGATCATCAGCCTAGCGGCGAGTGTGACCTTCCAGCTTGCCCATCATTTCATCCATATTGTCAAAGAGCCTGTGCCGCGTCCTCGCAGGAGCTATGGCGATGATAAGCGATGGGGGCGGGTGTAGGAAAGCGGCTTTTGGGGGATGGATTCGCGGGGCGCTACACCTTCTCCCGTGCGGGAGAAGGATACGAAATCTTGCCGCCGAAGCGTAAGCGCAGGTGGCTAGATGCAGTTGGATGAGGGTGTTCCGTAGTTTGGTTGCTGTGCCACTGCGGTCCGGTACACCCTCACCCAGCTTCGACTAGGCAGCAAGCTGCCAAGTCTGCGCAACCCTCTCCCTCACGGGAGAGGGGGTTGGTGCATTTGCCAAACTGTCACCGTGATTGCAGCTCGAGCGGCGGTCATCGCCATTCAGCGCTGCTCTTTGCCAGGGAAATGCTTCTCCCGCAGCAGTTTGGATTTTTCCCAAATTGGCAGGCTGCCGGCGAAACTCTCGTCATATGAAAGGCTGATGTTAACTTGCCCATAGTCTATGGTATATTCCATGCTCTTCCATAGATGTTCCGGACCGGCACTCGATAAATAGCGCCAGACAGCCTCTACCGCATCGACCACCGGGTCGCTGTTTTGCAGGCTTTCGACATGCGGATTATCATTGCTGGAATAGCGGACGAAAACCGAGAGATCCCCATCATCGGATTCGGCATATATCAGAATTCTGGATTGTGAATCTCCAATCTGCTCCACAGCAGCCACACCCACATCATTGTAAAATTCGGCTGCCTTGTCGAGATCCATCATATTTCTCCATATCATGGTAACCGTGGACCAATCGGGAAATCGAGAGCACTGTCACCATAATCGCCGCTGGCGTCAATAGGTGATGGCGTGGGGTGTAAACTGTCAGCCTAACTGCCACTTCGAATGGGAACTGAAATACAAAAGCCCCGGCCGCACCAGGTGAGGCCAGGGCTTTTGAGCAATAGGATCGATCAGCCTATTTATCTTCTTCAAACATATTCACCGCATTTTCGCCGGTCGCCGAGAGGCGTATCTTGTCGCCTTCGAATTCGGCAATCAGGCCGACGGGCAGATAGTGATGGGAAGCGCCTTTTCCGCTCTGGGTCTGCGGGCTGTCTTTCTTGGTGAGCTTTATGCGCTCGCCGCTATCATCGAGATGATCAACAATGCCGACGTGTACACCATCGGCGCCGATGACTTCCATATGTTCCTTGATCTGGCTCTTATCTACCATGGGGATTTCCTTTTCTGTTTGCCTATTGTGAAACCTACGTGCGGGAAGCGATCCTGTTCCAAGATAATCGGGGGAGCGATCATTTGTGAAGGAACATGGAGCCCGATCCCGATATCGCTCTAGCTTCTCCCTTGAAGGAGAAGGATACGTAATATTACCGCTGCAGCGTCAGCGCAATTGCGGGCTGTTTTGCGTTGAGGCAGAGGATAGTATAATATCTCGCCGCATGGGAGTGATTATATGCGAACCCTGTTGGTAATATTATCGATCGCCGCAATGTTGGGAACCATCGGTGGCCCTGCTAACGCTTCGGAGAATCAGCTATCCATCATGGCCGACCCTACCGCGATTCCGGACACGGCAGCGGGACAGGTGATGCATATCTGGTTTGAGGCGATGAATTCTCGGGATCCAGCGAAGATTCAATCCTATATTGAACGATATCACCGCACAACGAGCGTGGAAGACTATCTTGGCTATTATCAATATATCGGCACAATGTCGCTTGTACGCATCGAAAAAAGCGAAGCCAATTTGCTCAGCGCCTTATTGGCGGTTTCCAATTCCGATGAATTATATCGGATAGAGATCGCCACTGATCCAGACGACAAGACGAAACTGATCAAGATCGAGATGTCGGCAATTGATCGCCCTGATGATCTTTCTATCCCGAGGCTGACCCAGCAAGAGGCGTTGCTTGCTCTGGACAAAAAGGCCGAGATGCTGGTGTCAGAGGACAAATTCTCCGGTTCGATGATCATCGCCAGAGACGGCAGGGCGATTTATCGCAAAACATGGGGATGGGCTGACCGGTCGAAAAAACAGGCCAATAGAGCCGACACAAAATTTCGGCTTGGGTCGGCCAACAAGATGTTCACCGCAATAGCGATTTTACAGTTGGTGGAAAAAGGCGAGCTTTCGCTGACCGGCAAGGTCGGAGATTATCTTCCCGATTATCCGAACAAGGAACTGGCAGACAAAGTCACGATTGAACAGCTTTTGACCCATAGAGGCGGCACCGGCGAGATTTTTACCGAAGAATATCTGGCCAATATATCGGACTATAAAACGCACTCCGACTATGTCCGGACATTCGGTGAGCGGCCGCCCGAATTCGAACCGGGCACCGGTGAAAGCTATTCAAATTACGGCTTTGTCCTGCTCGGCTACATCCTGGAACAGCTGTCCGGCCAATCCTATTATCAATATGTCGATGAGCATATTTTCGCGCCCGCCGGAATGAAGAATAGTGGATTTCTTCCTGAAACGGTTGCTGTCGCTGGCCGGAGCGTGGGCTATACCGAGGTCGACGGCATGTTGGTTCCCAATATCGACAGCTTGCCTTATCGCGGTACCGCAGCGGGGGGCGGTTATTCGACGGTGAATGATATGCTGAAATTTGCGACAGCCTTGCAATCCGGAAATCTGGTTCCAGAATCATTGTTGCGCCAAGCCAGTCGGCCACAAAATGGAGGCGGATGGTATGGCTATGGTTTTCAAACAAGAGGCGCAGCAGAAATGGCATATTTCGGACATAGTGGAGGCGCTCCGGGGATGAACGCCGACTTCCGTATCTATTCCGGCCTTGGCGTGGTCATAATAGCCCTGAGCAATATGGACGGGCCATATGCTGAAAGCCTCGCCGGCTATTATGCGATGCGGATGCCGCTCAGATATTAGGGCGTTCCGTGGGTTGGATGTTGTGCCACTTGAGTCAGGCAAAGCCTCACCCGGCTTCGACCAGGAAGCAAGCTGCCAAGTCTCCTCATCCCTCTCCCTCACGGGAGATGAGATTGGCGGGCTTTCACTTAGTCAGGCACGATCTGATGTTACCGGCAATATCGGGAGCCGCCGCGCCGGGCCTGGTCGAAATGCAGATGGTCCGCATGCGCCTTGTTATAATCCGGTGACAGGGTCGTCGCAAACAGGGTGCAGGCGCCGTCTCGTACCTCCTTGAGGAAGCGCGAACGCTCGTCATCCGCGTCCCAGTGGCCGGCGACCGAGACTGTGCGCCCGTCGGCGAGGCGGAAGGCGGCGATATCGATCGCATTGGCCTGCGCATGTTCGCTGTAATTGCCCGTCTGGCCGCCGCCGATCCGTCGGCAGCTGTAGCTGCCATAGGTGACGATTTCATCGACCGTGGTGCCAAGGTGGCGGGTAGCGGCGGCTTCGACGATCTGATTTTCCCACAGGAGCAGGCTGACCGCCATCGGGCAGCTGGTCCGGGCGGTGGGGCTATAGGCGATGGCCTGTGGCTGGTCCCGGGTGAGCGATACTCCGTTGTCATAGCCGCAATCGGGACCTGCCTTGACCGGTGGCAGGGGTGAATAGCTTATGGCGGCCTCCTTAAGCAGCGCGTGGCAAAATGGGGTGTCGTCTGCGAGCGCGTCGATTTTGCGGGTGGTGAACGGCCCGATCGGCGCGGCTAGCGACAGCGGCGTCCACGGCATCCGGTAATCGTGCCTGATCCATTCATAGCCGCGCAGAGCCAGCGCCAGAAGGATGATAAGAAAGATGATCCGGAAGGAGATGGTCAAAGATCCTGTTCAGGGCGCGCGGGTGTTGGGGGATTCTCTGTTTAACCGTCGCGAGCGGGAAAAGTTCCTATCATATGCTGTTTGCCGTGACCGTGCGCCCATAGGACTCACACGAAGCCACGAAGCCGCAAAGCGGAAGACGCCAAGCGATTTTCACCTTCTCCCGTGAGGGAGAAGGATACGAAGCCTTGCCGCCGAAGCTTTGGCGCAGGCGGCTAGGCGCAGTTGGATGAGGGCGTTCCGCAGGTTGGTTGCTGTGCCACTAGGGTGCAGTAAACCCTCACCCAGCTCCGACTAGGCAGCAAGCTGCCAAGTCT
>TARA_R110000824_G_scaffold153294_1_pt1 | contig 26250 bp, 12 predicted proteins | sample TARA_R110000824 | Tara Oceans TARA_R110000824 (sample SAMEA4397747) | marine metagenome | biome: Polar Biome; feature: [MES] marine water layer (ENVO:01000295) within the mesopelagic zone...; material: water (ENVO:00002006), including particulate matter (ENVO:01000060) such...
CGATCGGAATGATTGGAGCGACTGTTCGATGTATACGCTTTCAATCTCGTACTCCTCCACGATATTCTCAAGACGAGAATTAACAATTTGAATTTTCTTGAAGAAGTTCTTTTCTTTGCGGAGGTCGATATGGTTGCAGGCAAGAATGTTGCCCTCGTAATCTAATATTGTATAACCAGTAATGCTGGTTGATATGTCTAAGCCTAAAATCATTTTCGTGTTACCCCAAAATCTATCCTGTACCAGATTCTTTCGTGAAGATAGTATAACACTATTTTCGTTATTAGTTCAAAGGATCCTATTGTGAGGCCCACTTTGGGATCCCCGGAGACAAGCCATCCCAAGAGGACTGTATCAAGAGTGCCTACTGCTCTCCAAGTGAGCGTCTTAAATATATGGCGGGTTCTACTAATAGCTGGTTTGCCCACGCCATTAAATCTTTTCTTTCATTGCCCACCTGGCGGACTGCGCAAATACATAATCATATTCGTCGGTGTCCTTGAGAGCAACCTCGGCTCGTCGAAGACATGTCTGTAGAGTATCGACCAATGCCCTGAGGTCTCCGATCTTCTTTTCTTGATTTATTAAACGCCGGCGCGTTTCTTTGTCGGGAGGGGTCATTAAATATCTGTCTTTATCTTGAAAACAAATCCTCTTTCGACCGTCTTCTTGACGGGCATCGCCAGTTTTGCAATACCTATCAAATTCTTTTCATTATCGTAAACCCCTACACGCGATATATAGGTGGTCTTTTCAAACGACCCAGTAGGATCGTTATAAGAGGAAGAAACAACATTTTTAATATGAATATTAGAATTTTCCCTATATGTGCGTTGAGAGGTCGATGCAAAGCTTCCTGTCGAAAACTGACGAAAAGTAGGATTGCTGGACTGATTAAGGTCTCCCTTGGGGGCGGCAGCAAACATTGTTAGCGTCTGTGTTTTTTGGGTGCCGCTCATCTCTAAAAGGAATGAGGAATTCGGGGCCCAAACGCCCCTGTTGGGACGCACAGCTGGGGCAGAATTATTACCAGCAGTCTCGCCAAACTGAGCGAAATATATCCATTTAGGGTTGTCTTCTACTAGAAGGTCGTTGCTATCACGATAATATTTATCAGTCTGGCTCGTGGATCCCAAACGGTAGGAGGCCGTAAGAATTAGAATCCCTTGACCATATAGAGCAAAACCAATTGGAAGACCAGTGTGGCGACCTGAGGTGGTATATAAAACCCCATTTCTCTCAGTGTCTTGGGCCCGACTGAGAAGAGAGCCGGTATAATAGTATTTGAGATCAATCGTGCCTGGCTTTATTTTTGATCCATAAAAAATTGTCGGGACGCTGACTAACCCTACCGGAACGCTATCGAGATCTCGTCCTGTGGTCGAAGATGAGTAGGAGATCAGAGGGCTAACATACGTATAACTATTAATAGTATTTTTAAGAGCCCGCAAGTGAGAGACCCAGCCGCTCGTAAGACTCGGATTGCTTGTATTATAGCGTCGCGTGTTTGTAAGATAAAATTCCTTGCTGACGGATGCAGTGAGGGGATAGGATCCCTGAATTATATCTCCATAATTAAGAGCATTAAAGGCGCCCTGAGTGGTTGAACGAAATCCGACACTAGTACCATTTTTTACCACCCACGGATAAATAAGTCCGTTGTCTATCGTCGTTGTGCCGGCTGGGCCCGAAGGTCCGATGAGTTTTGTTGAGGACGGAAAATACTGCCGATCTATGTTTAATTCATAAAGTGATATGTTGCCAGCGTCGGTAAGCCGTATGGGATCACTGTGTGCCCCAGCGAGGTTGGGAGTGTTATTATAATATGCGGATCCGCTATAAATTAAAAACTTAACGGTTGGATATGTTTTTAACGTATTAATGTAAACGTCATTGGTGCTAAACTTGTAATAAGGCATAACATGACCGTTGAACCATTAGTAATCTAGCCGGACGCGTAAAGTAAACTCGGTAGTCGGATCTTTCTTGAGCGGCTCGGAAAGTTTGGCTACCGCCAACAATTCGTTGTCTCCAGAATAAAGACCCACAGTTGTTACATACGTCACCGGGAGATCAGCTGCATTATTCTTTACTATTAACTTGCTACCCGAAAGATATGTTGGGTTGCCTGAGTAATTGAAGTCGGTGTTGTTAACACGACAGAAGTAAACGGAAGAGTTTAATTCTGTTGTATTGTTGAAAGATGTATTATTGATACGATGTCGTAATGCATCACAGTTGGCGTCGATGGTGGAACCGGTGAATACTGCGGCCACACCATAGTTGGCGGCGCTGGAACCAGCTTTAAGTTGGACTGCTCCGCCAATCAGTGGGCCAAAAACAGATGCTGTGATAACTGCGATTCCGGCCTGGTAGTAGACTAGGCCAACTTTGGGCGAACTTCCGGTAAGGGGATCCCCGAGAACGCCACTACCGGACGCGCGCAAAATACCATACTCGCCGGCGGGAGAATTAACTTTATAACTGGTGGAACCACTTGTGTCAGTTATAAGAATGCGCTGGCGGTATCCTCCGTCTGGATATCCCTGGCCGACTCCAAGTGTAAGAGAAAAACTGCCTTTCTTGATCTCGTCCTTAGAAAGCAAGCGCGCGAAGTTGAAGAAGTAACAGGCCTTCATTTTCGCTCCGCCTGTAAAATCTCCATCAGCGTCGAATGCACGTATTCTATTATTCTCGTCAAATCCGACAAGGATCTGTGCCATCTCGTTGTAGAGGTTAATCTTCTTTGGCTGCATATTGTAGTTGGCAGCGGACGACTGAGAAAGAGCTGCAGCCGAGGCCGCGAATCCCATGGTCAAATCAAAAATATGATTAGCTGAGGAGCTTAGGAAAGGATAATCATATACAGACTGGAACATTCCATGACTGTAATTTTTGATATTGTACTCTGTTCCTCTTTTATTTGTGTACGTGCCGGAGACAATTGTACCAGTGATTGGAATAGCCTCATGCAACAAGTTACGTGTGACGACAGAGTCTTTGTCGTTGAAAGTTTTAAACGAAGTAGCCATTTTCTAATCCTTATCCTAATTTTTCTTTACCAGACGAATTGGTACGTCTAGTGTATAACCAGTAGAAACTCCGGAGATTCTTACTGTCGAGTCTATAAATTTATATGCGCCGGCTGCAATAGTTAAAGAACCCTCGCCCGTGATGGCAGTAGTGCCGACCGAACCCAACCGAGTGAAGAGGTATGCGGAAGTTTTAGCATCCAAGCTGCTTCCAATCTTAATAGAAACCTTTGTGCCCCGGGGGCCGCGGATTGCTGAGGCATCTCCCTCTGGGATCCGAGTAACCACATCCGAATCATCATTTAAAGTAAAGATGTATGTTGCTATATTATCATCATCGATGGTGGTGGGTGTGAAGCTTAAGGACGCATTGGTGTTGGCGTTCGTTGTAGGAGAGGCAATGAAGCCCAAACGATTATCTAGTTGAATAAAATACTGAGTTTCCAACAAATCCTGACTGATTATGCTGTTCGCCGAAAGCTCCAAGGTATCGAGTCCCTGGTCGACGCGGATCAGTTTGCTCCCCTGTTGTGGAATATCACCATTGAGTTGGCCGCCAACTAAGGTATTTCCGCCATCGGACTTGAGAGCATTGACAGTAGTTTCATCGACGAGGACTAAATAGTTATTAAACTGTGAGTTCAGTGTTGATGAATCTTGATTGAAGATTTTAACTACTGGTAAATATAACAAGTCTGTTCGAGCAATTGAAAGAAGTCGCGACTTCATACTGGACATGTTGTTTGTGAATGCTTCTAAAACTGGTGTCTGTAGAATGTTAATATCATAATAGGCGGACCCACTAGCATTATTCTTATCGTACAGAGCGTAGTCTATCTCATCGTCCGCCATCGCGAATTTGGAAACCTTAAAGCTGCCGTTCCCTTCTGCGAGCCTTTTTCGGCCCAAATCGGTTAAAACAGCGTCCAAAATAATGTCGCCTGAATTATCTAGAAATCCCATAATTGTGTCCTCTTCCTATAAATAGTCTTAAATATCATTATTCGCTCCCTTTTACGATGCCGGAATTCTTAAAATTAATATTCAAATCCATTTTCCTTCCGGTTTTTTTGCTTATTAAGCGAACTTTAAAAGCCTTATTCCAAATACTGTCCTCTATACCATCTTCCCCTAGGGGTACTGACGGGGTGTCGTTTACAGTGTTCGGGGCTGTTTGAGCTTGGGCGCGAAATTCCACTTGTCGTCCGGATGGTTCTATTAGTATATACTTCCTTCCCGACATTGTTAATGGTTGTTTTATCGTTTTAAACGTATATGGTTTTTGTCGTAAGAATATTTGCCCATCGTTATCCACCATTTCCACCTCTATAATGGGTGTGGGATTAGAAATGTTTCCGTGAACATCGACTGCGCGGGAGCAATAATAATATTTTGTATTAGGAACTATAGAATCCACGTAGGATGCCGCCGTGCCATAGACCGGGTCGAGGTTGCTCGAAAACACCTCTCTATCGCTAAAACTACCATAATTCGTCGGGGGGATTGTTGTACGAAATAGTTGGTATTTATCTACTGGGTCATCGCTCCGGAAGTGTAGAGTCTTATCCTGCTCTTTTATTTGATCAAACGAGAGTTGCTCCTGGTTCTGTGATGCATACTCTGTCTCAAAGAAAGCTGCATCAGAATCTAGGATTGCAACGGGTGACACATCGTATACTCCGGTATTGGAATTAAAAAGAATTTGCAACTGATTATTGATTCCTCTGTGGGCATAGAATGACATCTCGGGCGTTACCGGCGGATTGTCTATTATGATACTTTCAAGTCCGGACTTCGCGGGCGTGGTACCAAACACGTAGGGGAGCAAAACTATTTTTATATTGCCGGCGTTAGTGACTTGAATTGGTACTTCTAGCGGGGGAGCGGTCTCCGATGCTAATGATTCGTAATCGTATGCATTGCCGAAAATTGCGACCATCTTGTCTATTTTGTAGCGATATCTCTTTTCATATTTTACTTGAGAGTCATAGAAGGTAATTGGTGTGCCCATCGTTTCGGGCGCGAAACGATTAGTAATATAAAACTTTTGTACAAGGGGTCCGTCCGAGTCGTCAGAGGACTGTACCTCATATTTGCTCACCACATACATCAAGGTTTCGGTATGGCACTGTACACCATCTAGTATTTGAAGATATGTGCGCAGATATCCTTCCAGATTATTATCGAGGAAGTCCTGCGCGATTTGGATGCAGCCCGGGTCCAGCTGGATAGCAGACAAGGGGCCGCCCGTGAATCCGGCTCCCTGGTCGAGGTCGTCAGTACTGATGCAACGCGAATAATCTCTGATTAAGCGATAAGGCGGCTCCGGAGTTATTGTAGAAGGAACAGAATATGCATTTATTATAGCTTCAGCCTGGCCGATCGGGGTGTTCGGAGCTGTGGCGACAGAAGCTGCCATAAACGTCTCTATTGCAAGCCCCACATTCGCCAAATAAGTATACGGCGTCTGAGCGGTTTCAAAGATATAGTCGGACGCATCGGTAGAACTCAATACTTTCCTTGTGGTTACCCGGTAGGTGCCTGCGCTAGGAGAAGGAGACTTATAGGCTTCCAGAGTATTGATACATAAGATTTGTAAAATATCTAAGAAATCCCTGCCGGGCTTAGATTGGCCGCTGGTCTCGTAGACTGCCAAGGATCCAAAAAAAGAATTGTCGCGCACATGGCCTGTTCTTTCTTGGGGATCCTGGGGAATAACGATCTTATTGGAAAACGGAGTCCTCGACGCGTCGATATAATCAGCTTGTAAGACCCCTTCGTCACTGCTTAAGATTACAAATTTTCTATTCTGCTCGGCGGCCTGATCCTGTTGTGCCGACGGAGCTTCTCCGGCCGACAGTACTTGGGCGAGCATAGCATAGGTTCCCGAAACTGCTTGTTCGGTCATGCCAGGGGTTGCGCCCGGAATCGAATCGAAATAAGGTATGACGCCGCCTAATGTAAGTATAAAACCATGAAACTCTGCTAGCAAATTATTTGTTGTATTCTTCGCTTCTGCTTGCATAAGATAGATGTTGGGGAGGAAAGCCTCCGAGACGGAGGGAGATGATATAACCTGTTCGTACGAAGGCACAGTATCAACATAATAATTGTACTGGGGGTGTACCGCCAAGGATGTGCCGATGGCGTCGCGGTGGGCCTTATCCCCCGAGATAGACCAAGACACACAGGTATAATCTTCAATGGGTGATGACGTTGAAGTGATCCCGGATATCAAACTATTGTAAGTTTTGTTTTCTACGTCGAATGGCACTTCGGACGCTACGTAATTATATAGATTCTGACGCTTAATGAGCGCGCCGACCCAGTCCCAAGGACCAATCCCGGGAATAACTACGTTCAACCAGAGGGCCGAGGCCGGGCCCTGCTCGGCATAATAGTTCCACATATATCTGGGCGGGGTGGCGGTTGAGCGCGCCGGCGTAATATTAATAATCGGTGACATTTGGTCTGCTATCGGGTCTTCCGAGATCTGTGTCTTATTGCTGATTTTAAGAACTATGTTCGCGGTTTGGTTTTCTAGGCGTCCCAAATTCATACTCGATTGATCAGTAGCATTGCCCGGGTCGGGGTAAGACCACAAGGTCTCTCCCTTTGTACTCTCATAGACAGTATAATAATTTCCCAGTACTGCCCGGATGCCGTCGCGCATCCCCCAGTCTTGGCGTAACATCGGGTGGAAACCGTCCGGATTATTTTGCCGTTGGATGGGACCCACGACATCCGCGTTTATCAACCTAAAATAATGTTTGTAAGATTTGTCTGCCATGATTAATATCCGGTTATGCTCGTGCCTAGGCGTGTAGTACGAAACGATCCCATTGTGGGTGCAGGAGTACCCGAAGCGGTCGTGGGTTTGGCGATCAACGGAACGTTGCGTGCATAATAAGCTTCTACTTTATTGGTTATCTCCTTACTGACTTCACTATTGACTTTGCCAATATAGGCATAAATATTTTTTAGGAACTCTCTATAACTAGTGCTTGCGGGTGCATTTTGAGGAGATCCGAGCACAAACAAAGTGCCAAGGGATTCCATATCAAGAATGTTCTTTGCATTAACGGTTTGCTGGACTCTCACAAGTCGACAAATTAGATAGATCTGCCGATCGAGTGCATCTTTAAAGGCCTCTTCATTTAGAAGTACCCAATTTGGAGCAAGAACTCCAAGGCGCCGGTCGTAGGACTTCAAATATTCTACTCTCACTAGGGAATCAAAGTTTATAATTTTAGAGACTGTATCAATCTGAATTTGTGAAGTAGGAAAGGCATTATCTGCAGCAATTGCTAGGGCGCCCGGAAGGGTTGTTCTATTTTGCATTCGAACTGTCGGTTGAAACTGTACGATTTGTCTCTCAAAGATGGTCCGAGCAAGTGGGGTGCCGAAAATTCTTGTCGATCGAGAGACAGGATTGGTAATTATTGTGTTGTTTGACCCGGACAGGCGACTCCGGATATAGGTGTCGTCATTCACAAACTGCGACCTGCGAGATAAATATTCTTCAGACGATACGCCCTCAGATAGTTTTTGTGAGTCCGGAAACAATAGTTCTCTCAAGCTTTCTTCTAGAGGTTCTACATTGACTCCAACCATGGCTAAGGATTCTTGTATATTTGTAGTAGAAGATTTTTGCTCTTCCATCGCGAGTTCTATTGTCGGCGAGAGGCGGTCGCGCAGTAAACCAGTCATAGCATCGGTGTCTACCTGAACGCTTAGTGTTGATATGGAGTGATTTTTAAGACCAGTGCGTATCTTAAGAGGGGACATATAGCCATAGGTATTAATTGATGCTGCGTTGGGGTTCGGTACCGAATATTTAGTTATCTCCTGGCTGATTCGGCCGGACATATCTTCATAGCTAACCATAGGGAGTGCAGTGCTGGTGTTAGTAAGGTAATCGCCCATATAATCAAACCCCACCTCTTTTCGGTTTTTAAGGGCATATCTCTGTCGAAAGACATGTTCTGTTGCCAGAGATCCAACCTTAGTGGAGGTATAAATCTTAGAGTAGCTTTTACTTGACAAAGATGTTTCGCCATGGGTAACCATTAGCGCATTAGATATTTGAGCTGTGAATGTTTCTACAATTTCACTCACCAGTAGATGGTCGGCAACATTAGAGTTGGCGAGTGAACCAAGAGCTATAAGATTTTTCTTCCAATTCTGCATAGAAAAATTAACAAATGGTATTGCGCCGAAAATAAAGTTCACTACGGCCAAATATGAATCAACCATCTTGTCTAATATATTTTCTTTTTTGGCGAGGCCGGTGATATTGACGGTATATGCGCGCAAGGCGGCTTGCAGGGTATTGCGCATTTGCTCCAAAGCCAACGCGGAGTCATCTGCTGCCACTATCTCGACCCGGTACTCAGCGACGCCGGCGGCCAAGGTCGATGCTTGCGTATCCCGGAACACAATATTGACAAGGCCCTCATTTTCTATTGAAGGAATTCTTAGGAGCTGTACGTTTTTATCTTTCATCGACGCGAAGTATTTAAATACCGAGGGGGTAGTTTCACCCAAATTTAATCCCGTGCCGGGGGTTAAAGAATTGCTCTGTGCTCCGGGGGAGATGACTCTGCGATATAACTTAATGTCTTTAAGACGTACGGTGCTCAATAAAGCAGAAACATTTTTAATCAGGCCGCCGAAACGAGCATTATTTACCGCGTATGCTTTAAGATCAAACGAAAAAAGGCCTTTAATCTCGCCAGAGGGCGATCGTGACAGGGTTATGGGTGAAAAATAAGGCTTTTCTTCTTGTACAAAAGGCTTGTTTTCAAAATTTAAGGCCCGGGCCTTGGCAATAAATCGTAGATCCTGGATTTTAAAGTTTTCTACTAGTGTGGGATCAAGGGCCGGGTGGATCTCACCATGGTGGTGGGTGCCCGCCATAATAGTGTTTCCTTGAATATGTATATCTCCTGGCCATATATCTCCTGCATTTCCGTAGAACTCTAGTGATTCTTTCAGGCGATAAATGCGCGCGGTGGGGGAGCTAATCCCATTCTCCATTAGGGTCTCCCTCATAACATTGCCGATAGAACAAGTATCTCCAATAACGCGATAAGAAGCAACCAAAACATATAGAGAAGATACTTCACGATTATCTAAATTTAATATCTCATCATCTTGTGTGTGCGCGGCCGTTATCAATCCACTGGTGACAGAACCCCCTTTGGTATCTCGCAGAGTACTCTCCTCGCTGTATAAATATTGATAGATGCTCTTGTCAGTGTTTCTGTCGGATACTAATGTTTTAAAAGTAAAATCCTTCGATGTAAGCAGGAACTCACGGTTCCGAATACGGGAAGTTTTCAACTTGGTTCCAACAATTAGATTCTTAAGTCGCGACATGTCAGGCATATTTTGAGTATTATAAATCATTCTATCTAGAGCATTCTTGTCGGTACTCAAGAACACAAAATTTCCAAAGTTAACACTATTACCGCCTGTCGGGAGCGCAATGAGTTCATTAGAAATATCTAATTTGACCATCAGCTCATCCTCAACGTTATAATGAAGGGTAGCCTGCTGCAGATTCACAAATGGTATTTCTTCGTGGGATTCAAAGACTAAGGGAGAGATGGCCATTAGCACGGTTCCTCGTTGTCGGATTCATAAATATCTCTCACAAGACTAGCCTTGTTCGTGCGAGACGTTGGGATGTTCCACTCCTTATAGGTATCATCTGAAATATCTTCATCGACGAGGATGTTCATATAATATTCTACATTTCCCATAATATCTAGAGTGTTTAACATAGATTTGTGTGGAGTAAAGGAGGCAGAGCCGGTGGGTGAGTAGGCCAACTGCGTATGTGTGCCATCCGGTTCTGCATAAAAGACTTCGATATCAAAGTTGTCCTTTTCGAAGGGGGTATTTTGTTCCACTACTTCTATTAATAAATAGTTGTTTTGTATTTTTAAGTTAAGAGTGGCGCCAGGGATACCGAATGTCGTTTCGCCGGGCTTATAAATGGTTATCGCTTGAGGATCTGCGTAATACATTTTATAGTCTACATCAATGTTCAGTTGTGGAATGTTTTCTAGGCTTCCGCTAAGATCGGAGCTATACACTCGGACTCCATCAACCACGGTGTACCCCGTATTGAGATAACTTGTAGACGAAGATAGGTTAGGCGTTGAATGAAGTTGGATGTCCCACGCGGCATCATACGGAGAATCCAGAGAGGAACGACCCAGCGGATAGGCGCTAAGGCGCCCCTTATCTTCGAATGCTTCAACTTGGCTGAACACTTCTAGATCGTTAGCAACATCTGTATTTGGACCAACGAGGTCTGTGATCTGCTGAACAAATGAGCTTACCCGCTGCTCAGCGCCAGTTCGGGTTGGAATAACCTTCAAGCTAGGCGTGTTAGACTGTATGCGCGGCTCTGTTTCATTTTGATTTTCTTTGAAGCCGGCCGCTTGTGTGTCATAGATAATATCATCATCAAAAAATGCATAATAGGTTGGCTTAAGACGCCCTATAGTAAGGAGGTATTTGCCATATTCTGTGAGCTGGAAGTCTAGGACTTCTTCCTTTTTGTTGAAAAACTCCATCAGGACTTACCTCCTCTCGTTTTGCCTGGTCTTCTCTTTAAGGCCGATGCGCTTCGACGAGTTCTCTTTTTGGTTTTAACAGTTTCAACCGTCGTTGCGCGCGCGGGGATGACGAGATTTGGCTGCGGTTGCGGCCTACGATTACTGGCGTTCGGATTTGATGGGATTTCCATTCTTCCGGCGGTCGGCGGTCGACCATCGAGATCCCCCGCATCGTTTTCAGAGATTTCGTATTGCATGTCCTTCGACGTCCACTGAGCAGTCGCCTCGATGTTAGCTAACTCGACCAAAGAGAAGTAGTCGTAGGGCCAGTTGTAGGTATAAGGGCCTTCCAGCTTAGGTGCAAGCGCTGTAGTGTCTGCGGTGACTAGAGAGCGTTTATACTTATCAAAGTCCCGCTTGGCTCGTTTCTTCACCTTGAAAACCATCCACTCAATCTTATCTGTTGTCGAGGCCATCAAGCTTAAAAGCTCACGGTCTTCCACAATGACCTCTTGTTCAGTGATGCGTTCTTCAATGTCCGGGGGCAAGTTCTGCCACATATCGGCGATATCTTGTTGTGTGATATCGGCTGAAAACTCAAAGACGTAGGTTAGTACGGGGCGTACTGTGTTGTGGCGCGTGAAGTCAAACTTAGGCGGGAAGACATATTTGTCCATGGACGCAAGAAGTTTGCGATACATCGCAGTATCTTGCATACGAGTATTGATTTTAAAGAACTTACGACGATTTTTAGCAACCTTGTAAGGAATGGCGACGATAGCTTCTTCCAGTTTGGCCGAGGGCTTGACTGCTCCCACACGCATAGGGGCGCCCTTCGGGAAGCCTACAATATCTGCCAACGAGTTGGCGCTTGGGCCATCATCCTCGATCGTTGCGAACACTCCCGCTGCCGAACCAGTGATAAGCGCCCCATACTGGTGCCACATGCCCACGGTTTTAAGAGCATTTGAGTTTGTCTCATCTGACGCCAAAGAAGCCTCAATGGAAGGGGGAGGCTGAGCCGATGCCGAAACATTGGCAAAATTAAGCACAGGCGTTTCAAATTTAGACTGAATCAGCCAATAGTTTTGCTGCTGCGTGGTACCCGGTGGAACCTCTGCAACCTTCATCTTTAGGTTCATGCTGCTATCAATAAACATTCGTGGATCATTAAGTCGGCCGTCTTTATTGGCGGGGTTAAGGTTGGTAATTCCCGGTGTGGGAGCCGCAAGAGAAGCACTATAGTTAAGAACAGTTTGATCACGATAATACGATATTTTCAGTTGAGATAAAATTTCATTTAACTGCGGCTGGCCCGTATATGAAGCCGTGTAAATCAAGCGTGCTGTGGCTTCGCCCGAATAGTACGGCGGCAAGACATGCGAAAATGTCGGTACGCTAGACGGCGTCCCGGCTGTGGTCGAGGAGTAGCGAGAGGCCAGTGGGAAACCAAAACCACTCGCACGGCTATACATGTCCCACTTGGAATCGCCGGGGTCCTGACTGTTGGAGCGATACAGACGCACAACAGAGGTGTACACGGAGCCACTTTGAACAGTTGCAAATTGCTCTTCCCGGGCTGATCGGAAAGAACTAAGACCATTGAGATAAAAATCAACTGTTTCGCAGAGGAAATTGTCTATTGCGTAGCGGTATCCGCCTTCCGGGTCGGCGAGTTTAATTATAAGGGGTGTTTTAGTCGCTGCAGTCGATTGGATACCAGGGATGCTCGAGCGGTTTATATATGGCCCCGTATTAAACTGCAGGGTGGCAAGGTTTGCGCCCCTGCAGGTCCGCGTGCCCAATAGATTATTATATTCATCTTGAGTTGTTTGGGGCAATGCGTCGCCAGCTTTAGGATAAGCAGTATCAAAAATTCGACCAATTGCAAACCTGCCGACTGAGCTGTCGCTAACCACGGTTGGGGCTTTTCCGCCCGCATTACTATTGGCTTTGGACACCTCCAACAAATTGTCTGCACTAAAGAAGAATGAAGGATCCTGGATGACCTCAAATGGCACCTTTGCGATGTGATAGCCGTTGCTATCTATGGAGCCGGTTCCCAACATCAGCATGTAGGGATAGTAAACGTTTCCTTCGGGATAGGTGCTAACCGCGCAAGGCATAGACTGAGTTAGCGGGGCCTGGATCTGCGCCGAGGCTGTGTTGACCAATACACAAGAACCGACGGCAATTCCCGACTTAATAGTGTTAAATAAAATACCAGGAGACATCAGGGGCTCCAAAAACATACGATAATACGGCTTTCTATTCGTGGGAGTGATGGTCGAAGCTTGGGGCACAGTTATGCGCGCGCCCCTATTGATATTGGACCCATAGGATTGTGACATCAATTGCCCCAACTGAGCTGTGCGCTCCGCGGGGTAGAAGCCCTTGTAAGGGAGGAATTTAATAAGACCCGAGGCTTTCAGTTTCAATCGGTCACGGGAGATCTTGAGATCGCCGGAGCGGGTATCATTAAGATCTCCGTCAATAGCCCTAAAATATTTCATAAAATCAGTATTAGTATAGGTCCGGAAGAAATCTGGGTGGGAGCTATTGGCCAAAACCGTACCCGTTAGTTCATAAATATCATTCAGCTTGTTAGTGAGGAAATCACCACTATAGGTGTTATAATAAGATTGGAGCTTTTCGCTAATGCGGAACTCTGGGACCAAAGAGTAATTCTTTCCAACGACTCGAAGGTTTTCAGCCCAAGTAGAGTAGTTTTCATAAGGATCTTTGTTGGCTTCAGCGGGAGCAGTCCAGGGAGTGTCGCCAGCAAGGACGGTATAAACTTGAGCGGTACCGCCGGGTGTTGCAGCGGACCCATTTCCGAGACCAGTGGGTTTTCTCCAAGTATAGGTAGGTGCGGGAAGCTGTTCTCCCACTTGAGTTTCGGCGCTCCCTCCATTGTATGGCATGTAGGAAGCCGAATAACGCGAGTAAGAGTTCATGAGAATGCCGGCCCCATCTGTGGGTCTCACCGAAGAGGTGGTGGCATAATTGTTGTGCGCGTCTGCTGGCCAAATACTGGCATCAGCAATAGTCTGCCCCATAACATTCAGACGACCACCCAGAGTAGAGCGAGTAGATCGAACAGGGTTCCAGATATTATCAATAGTATATTTGCTGCGTGTCCGGATCTTGTCGCTATACATATTTCGGGCGGCAGGGTACATACTCTCAGTATAAGTGACAACAGTGCTCAGATCACTATCAACGAGGAAGTTGCGCACAGTGTCGAAGGCCGTCGGTATGCCGAGATCGATCTCCAGTCCCAAACGGTTATTTAATCCATCATTGGTAAAGTATTCGAGATCATTACCATAAGTGGTTAGTAACGTAACATTGTTATCCGGATTGGAGTTACTGGTATTATCTTCGAAATAGAACCTCACAGGACCATATTTGCTACTAACTGGGGACTCATAGTAGTCCACGAAGGTATTTGCCTTCAGAGCCGGGACGCTGCCTACTTGCACATTGTTGATAATGTTTGGCACTGGAGACGGTGGTACTACTTGGCCAATCAGATTTTTCTTTCTTAGGGATCTCGCGACCTTGCTTTCACCCGCACGAATCTGCTTCCATGTAGGCCATCCGTAAGGACCGTTGCGGTTGAGTATCAGAGCATTAAAAACGGGTGCAAAATAAAGGTCCGACGGCACAATTACGCTTACCAATCCGGGAGAGGGGCGGATATTTAAGTAACTTTTGGCAGCTGCTGAGGATCTATCAATAAGCTTCGTGCCGGCCGGGTACCCCAAAGTATGGGTGGAGGGTGTGACCTCTTCGTGGACGTTGCTGTTAAGACCAACAAAATCTGTAGGAAGAAAGGTTCCTGCGACGGCCCAGGAGGGGATTCCCTTCTTCTCGCCCCCCCACGTTCTTATCCCAGAGGAGGCGTTGATGAAAGACCCCCAGTCACTCGCGGTCACGAATTGACTTAAGGTACTTGAGGTAACCGAGGCTGGAGAATCCAAACCAAAAATGGTCGTACCGGGTTTCATCGAAGCGGTCACCCACGCATACTGCTGTTCCGAACGTGGAATTTGATGCTGGACGAAGCGGTTATCGTAGACCGAGGCGGTGTAGTACTCGCCCTTTGTGGCGGGGCTGTACATCCTTCTCTTGCGGTTTCGGTTGGTCTTGATATATGAGGGAACTGTTACATAGGTAAGCTCCGGGACAGAGCCATAGGCGGCGTCTGAGCCGAAGGGGCCGCAGTGCAGGCTGAAGCGTTGATCGAGGCCGCGTGGTTTGTTGATTTGGTCTTGGACGCGAATGGTGTTTCGGATGCTGGGATCAATGGAGGCAGATCCGGACATACCATAGTCGATGATCGAAAGGTTGTGATATGGGTTGGCGTTGTAGACCGACAGTTCTTCGTGTGCTGGATCCATATAACCCAGCGACATTACCTCATAGCCGCTGCCGGCGTAGCGGTTGACGATGACTGTTTGGTTTGAGGCAGAGCCTGTGCGCGCGGGGAGGGCGTAGTTTAGGGCCCCGCCGACGTTGGGGTGAGTGCTGTAGGGGTCAGCTGGGGACAGATTGGCTTCCGCGGGGGGAGAATCCAGTTCGATATCTGACGCTTCCATATTCTGAGGTGTTGCGTTGGAAAAACCCTTTTCATCGTATAACGTGCCTGTCGCACTGTCGGATAAATTATCGCCTAGTTTCCACCAAGAAATCAGATTGGCCGCGGAGTCGGCATTCGTTAGTTTAAAGCGTACGCCGTCATTATAAATCTCTATCACATCGTCCGCGGCGAGCGCTGTATTCCATACCGCGACGTCGCACATATTAGCCAAGGCCGATGTGGTACCGTTCCCGCCGAGTCGGACTCCATTGGTAGTAAGCGCAGTCGGGGAGTCGCCGTCGTTGCTGGTTACACTCTGGAGGATTTTGTCAAAATAAATCAGCGGGACAGACGAGGTTCCGCCGGCAAAAGTCACGACGACGTGGGTCCAGGTACCAATTGTGAGCTTGGTGTTCGAGAGCGCATAAGTGTCATTTGAGACATAAGCACCGATTCCGCCGGTGCCGGAGGAATATTCGATATAACGCCCAGAGTCGTACCCGGGAGGAGTCACCGGAGCTCTACCGGCCGACCAAAGGATGGCGTTAAGAGTAAATGTAGTCGGCTTTATCCACATTGAGACGCTGAATGGGAGTACGGTCGCGTCGGGCAGGCCGATCGCGTCGTTCCAGTCCTCATATGAGCCAGCAGTGGCATACTCGTTGTTCTCGTCGAACAACAAAGACTTAGGCTTCCAGGCCCAAGGGCGCCCTAGGGGGAACCTTCCTCTCGTTGCTAGTGTTTCAGGATACAAAGCAAAATTGAAGGACTGATCATTAAAGAATGGATCATTCTTCATCCGCGAGTTTGTATTGACAACCTGATAGTTCTTCTCATAGTTGCCGATGATCGTGGAGCCCGTGCGCATCTGAATGTTCTTGATGTTGACGGGGCGCTTGGCTGTGACGTCGCGGAACCGATAAGCAGTAGGAAGGGATGTATCAGTGATCCCATGGGGTGCATTCGGGGGCAATATAACAAGTGACTTCTTATTAACGCCAGCAACGTTCTCGCTTCCGCGATTATCAAAATCAATCCGGAAGCCTTCGGCGCGGGTGGTGTTAGAATCCGTCCCCTTCTGATTGATACGAGTGTGACGATAGAAACGTCCGCCCACATATTCTTGGGTAAATGGGCCCTGCATTGGAATGTCTGTATCTACGACAAAATCGTTGTGGAGATTCGTCACCATGACGCCCGAAACATAGTTGGCCACAACTTGGGCATTATAGCCATCGGTTACGGATGAACTGTAGAGACTGAAGGGGGCGTGGCGGGGGCCAGAGACTGCATCGTGATTGACAGCATCGCTGCCAGACAAGGTAAATCCAAGGCGCTGCTTGAAAGTGGGATAAAAATCTTCAGGCGTATTTATTAGCTCTTCGACCGTACTTCCTGAGGAAACCAAAATATTTTGTGTCTGATTCGAGCTACCGGGGACTTTATCCCCCCAGGCGCGCGCAGCATCGAAAACATAGTTCACGATTGAGTTGTGGTGTTTGGAGACGCCACCTACAGCCGTCGTGCCCTCGACTCCAAATTTAACTGGCGATTTAGTGCGCCGCGAGAAAGTGCTTTCGATTGCATCAAAAATTCCCTGACGAGTGGAATCAACGCGCTCAGCCAGATAGCGCTCCCAATAAAGCTGGGTGTTGTTCTCACTATCTGATCGAGGATAGGCTACTGGTGCATGGAACTTAGCCCACGGTCGCATCTCAGGAGGATTGGATGAACCAATCTGTCGCTTCGTAAAAGCAGTATTAGTAAAGAATGCAGATCCCTGAGGGAACTCTTCCGGGGATCCGCCGGCGGTCTCAGCAATCGTAAGTTCACCAGCTATACTACCAGAAATGTCTGACTGTCCCACATTATCTAAGAAGGGGAATTTGCGCTGGTATTTGGGTCTTTCTAAGATATGATTTTCGATTACGGTGCGCACATTTTCAGCAACATCTGCCGATGCCGGGACGAGCTGCTGCAGCATTGTAGAAAGCGAAGTATCAAACCACTTGTAAAATTCATAGAATTTATCAAAGTCCAACTCATCGACGTCGTTTTTCTCAAAAAACTTCTGTCGCATAAAGCTAAGATCTTTATATTCAGGGCGCCACTGGTTTACAGGGGCTCCTATAAGATTATGAAAATCGCGCAAGTTAGCAAAATAATTGATAATTTCTTCCGAGATTACCTGATACATACTCTTCTCGAAAGCAAAGAAGTAGCTAACAGGACGGATAGTTGGGCCGAAGACCTCACGATCCGCGGCCCCTAGTACCTGGACCATATCAGTTGAGTATATGTTCTCTGGTAGATTTAGTTTTGAGGATATAATAAAGTCTTTGTCGATCGCGGATGTTGATGAAACCTTAAAGAAACTGCCGCTGGCGGGATATTGGGGTCGGAGAATGGGCCCAACCGCGCCGAAAGATGCCGTATTGGCATTGGCCGCGGATGTTGCCGATCCTGAACTCAAGTCGGCAACTATAAAATGGCCCGCAGCATCGGATCCGGTGTTCTGCAGGAACTCCCAGTTAAACACTAAGGTGTCGAATTTTGTTGCATCGCCATAAGATGAACTGGGCTTAAACGGAAATGCGTAATAATGAGGGTGGAGTGCGCCGTAATTCTCTGTGTCTAGTGCGTGCGCATTGAGGGCGGCGTTGGGAAGATCGTCTAGCCAGAAGCGGCACGCGTTGAGTTTTACATCACTTGTTCGTAAGAGAGCGCCAGTAAAGTTGGTCCGGTGAGCGCCAGCATAGCATCGACGGGACCCAGTTATGAAGCCGGCCGGAGCGGCTACGGTTTTGGAAACACTAAATTCATTGAGGATTTCGCCAGCATCAGCTTCGATTCCGTGGAGTTCAATTGTGTAGTTCCCTGCTGTGGCGTTTTTAACAAAGGACGAAAGGGGATATTTTTCTGGCCTAATCTTAACAGCCAAATTCCATCGCGAATTATTATAAACGTCCTCATATAAGGTAGACGTAAGATACGGGACTTTCCCGTTGGGCCCAGAGCTGGTAACAACAAAGCGCACATTTGGGGAGGATTTCTCGTCTCGGACCGCGTATACCTGGAAGTTAACTATGTCGTTGCTGGCCCACGTGGGATCGGTCGCTGTTGGGGTGCTATCGTCATATACTCCGTGCACACCGAAGAGGGATGCACTAATCGTATTAGTAGTAACATAACCGACTTCGGCTGACGTTGGCTTAAATGGGAATAATATCTCACTCTCCATAGTGATCGCATGGCCGAGGACGAGATCGGAACTGCTCGGAATAAAGCCGACTGAGTTCGGATTAGATGAATCATATGCATTGCATATTAGCGCGGCCTGGTTTTCGGGCGTATTGAAATTGACAAATCTGTCCGCAACAGTTATATTACGCCGATCGTTTTTCATTTCATATTCAACGTCGTTAGCGTACATATTGAGTTTTACTAACTCATCATCAATACCAAAGCAACGAATAAGGTTGCGGAAGGCTTTTTCGGTTCCCTTAGACTTATAAATATAAGTCAGATTATTATAGATATTTTTATATATGGTGTCTTTGATCTCGCTCAAAGATTTTTCATAAACCTTATTCTCGCTTCTATCTGCAAGCTTCTCTAATATATCGGCATCAACAAATATTTCTGGTGCCACAAAACCGTAAGAACTAAGCAGCCTGTCGGCAAACGGAAGTGCTTTATTGCTTCCACTGACATATTCTATATCTTTAAGTTTATTGAGGTCTCGGATCTGCATGTGCAAAGTATCGAAGTAGCTTGCCATGATCTGAGTAAGTTTACGCAGTTCACCAGTACCTTCAGAGTCTTCCTCGATGATCCAAGAGGGCATCGTGTTATAAATGGAAGCGTTGTTATTGACATCGTATGCTGACCCTGTTGCCTGGAGCCGAGATAACAACGAGATTATCTTGGGGTTGGAGGAATATATTATAGGGTCTTTAAATTCTTTGATCGCCGCTTTTGAGATCACGATGGCCGAGCCGGTGTTTCTTGCGTTAGCGGTATAGCCAGTCCAGGTGCCGTTTGAGAACCTTCCGGAATAATCTAGTACTGTGCTATCTGTTGAAGCAATACCAGTTATTCCTTCGTTGAACTTGAAGTATACTCCGAGGTTGAGATTGGCGCTCATTTCCGTCTGGATGAATGGCTCGGGGTCTGTGTTGACGCCGCCGCCGACCTGTGTGAACCAGAACCTGCCAATTTCTTGTGAGGTTCTTTGTGCCTTCCAAAAGCGGAACTCATCGAGTGAAGCCGAGAGCTTGCCGGCGTACTGCGGGGTTACACTAGCGCGAGGGGAAGCAATTAGAGAGCCAAGCTGGGCACGAAGGTTGAGCCCTGAGATGTTTGAAAGGGATCCCATCCCGCTAGCGGACAGGTGCTGCTCACGATTCAGGCGTCCGTCGACATAGAATCTTGTCGTAACGTTGGTGTCTTGTTTGAGGGTGACGGCGTAGTGGTGCCAGTTTCCGTCGGCCACCGAGCCAGTAGTGGTAATATCTGAGGATGCAATCGTCTGCTGGAGGAACCCGGTGGAGCCAGAGTATAACGTGAGCAAGAAGGGCTGTGCTCCATATGGCAATCCATCGCGCCGTTCAGAGGCTGTGAGTTCTAATCGCAGCCGCGCGTAATTCGCGGCCGAGGATGTGACACCGTTCCAGAGATCAAAGATTACCTCTTTCTCAGTGTTTGTCTTGTCAAACGCGTCTTTCTTCAGCCAGAATTCTACTGAGGCGCCGCGGGACGCAACATTCAGTGCTAAGTTGGAGCCGCGATTCTTGGAGGGCTCATAATAGTTAGAGCCTGTGAATTGAGCTTGTCGGCTTGCCGCGGCGTCCGGGTTTGCATTTGGGCCCCCCTTGAAAAAGATGTATTCATAATCAGCTGAAACATTGGGAATACCATATCCATCAGCGTACAGTGCCGCGGGGGTACCCCAGCCGTCTGCGGCAAAGTTGATATATCCATTGGTTCGTGGATATTGATTTTCGAATAATTGGAGATCAACGTAAGTAGATTCATTTTCCCACTCAAGACGCTCTTTCAGAGACCCATCATATGGATAGGTCGTATAAATCCGCTTGACAGCTTGAGTATAATAGTCCTCGGCACTACCGTAGCGTGCGAAGTTTTCTGGTTTTGATAAATCTACTTGAGGGAGATATCTCTCTTCCTTGATGATGTCTTGCTGGTGGTAACCTACAGACTCAACTTGAGATGATATCTCGCCGGCCGACTTATTCGCGAGGGACTGTGCCTCTGATTTTACATCAAAGTACTTCTTTATACTCATAACCTAATTATTCTTCAACTCTAAATTTGAACGTTTGTGGTTGTTCTTGCCATGCTCCTATACTATCATTATAGTATGCTAATTTAATCTGGTACATATATCCCGGGTCCAATAAATTCATATTTAGATCGAAGTAGTTACCTCCTTTGTCATACGATAGGAAGGTGCTCCTATTGGAACCTGTGCCGTACGGGACTGCGTTCAAATTATCAATAACCCGGCGGATACTATAGGAAGCACTTGGAATAATTTCAGTTGGATTGTTTGGCGTTGCAACTGTGTAAATGGTTGGGCTCCAGTCTTTACTGCGAACAAAGAATCTAAAGCGCGCGGTTTCTTTACGCGAGTAAGACTTATTAAGATTCTTGCAGCTTGTCACACGATTGAATGTGGGCGCCGAATCATATGTGGGCATAAGCGCTGGATACAGAGACCCGGTGTAGTATTCTACGGCGCCGCTGTGCCATACTTCATAAACCTTCTGAAGGGGTGTGGCTGCAGCGGTTAGTGCCACATCGACACTATACAGACCTGTGCTGGAATAACTACCTGTCGCATTAAGATCGTTTGTGGCCGCGACGTCACCACCGATCGGAAGTTTAATCTTTGCTCCAGTGGGAGCCGTGGCAGAACCCGAGTAAAAGGATACCAAGATATTGCCGGTGGCGACCTTGGGAATGTTTACAAGACGCCCGCGTACGTAGTTATACATGTAGAGGCGATTTAGGTTGTCAGCTGCAGGAGCAAGAGAACTGGAGTATAAAAAGTTTTCTCTATCGTCGGTGACGCGGTCGTTCCACCGTGCTTCAATCACTGGTCGGCGGAAAAAGAACTCTGTCGATCGTGAGAAGAACCTCTTAGTATAATAAGACTGTGTGGCACCTTGTGTATTCTGTAACACACTACCGCTCTCGGCGCCGACGGAACTAGAAAAATAGGCTTCTTGGCTGCCAGTAAGTTTAATCCCCAGACCATAGTCAGTCTGTGTACCATTAATCCACCGCTCAACCAGATTGCTGATGTCAACTTCAAGGTTCTCAAAGCCTAGTGGGAAACGCACATTGTGATTATTAACACTTCTATAGTCGCCACCTACCTGAGTCCAAGAGGATGACGCGTTGGGCTTCATCCAGTTGCCAGTTCCCAGGTCTTGGTAGTTGTCCATGTCGAGCCCATCGCCCTCTCGCCAAGGGCGGGAGACGGGAGCAACCACTAGGTTGAAGTCTTGCGGGAGCGTCCACGGGGTGCTCGCGTTATATAATTTTAATACAAACGCGACGGAGCCGCTGGCGCCAAGTCGGCCGGCAGTGCGGTCTGTCGACATTTGAGATGTTGGAAAGGACATTAGAATTCGAGAGAGTTCCGGGGACTGCCCATTGGATCCAGATTCTTGTCCGTAAATTGAAAACACTTCTAGTGCATCGGCATAACCCATATTAGAGCCAGTACCTCTGGTAACCATATTTGACTCGTAAGCGTTCGTGATTGTTGTGTCTGCGCTGGCAGTATAACGAAGTATGGACATTATCGGATTGATCCTTTGATGTCTACATTGGGGAATTTCAACTCAAAGATCATATTTTTCCGAGCTTCAATGCGGTGGCCGTCTGCTGAGAGGGCTCGTTTGAAATCGTACGACACTCGTGAGTATGCGGCGCCTATTTGAGAGGTTACTTCTACCGTACCGACCGACACAATACCGTCGACAGCTTGAAGAACTTTATAAAAATCAGATATCACAATTGATTCTCCAATGTCATACTGGTTTCTTAATAGAAATTCCCCCAGCGCCTCAGATGCCTTATTTAATACAGTGTATCTGTTGGAATTCATATCAATTGACACAACATAGCGCAACCCAAAATTAACGATTGTGGCATCAAGTATATCAACCGTATCATTAACCATTCTATACTGCGAGATCCAAGTTTTTAAATTATTTTTAAGAGTGATGTTGGCTGTGGCCAATTTACCGCTTGAATTCTCGGAGACAACATATATATTGAGATTTCTCTTAAAGGCATCATCATCCTTCATGGCAGCGGCGCGCTTGATTGCGCCGTATTGGGCGGGCATCCCATAACAAACGGCTTGATAATCTGTGGCTGTCACGGCTCGGTGCTGGGTTGCAAAATATCCGAAGACGCGTTGTTTGACTTCATCTGAAGAGGGGAGTGATATGTCACCCGTAAACGGCTCCTCGTTTGTTAACTCAAGTGAGCCAATAACAGTATTTCGTGTAGCCAGCGAAAGGGCGCCCTGGTCCTTAAACTTAATGATGGGACGCTGAACACCCACAATAGAATTTACTGCAGCATTCACGTCGCTAGTAGTATTTACTCGATACGCAATCCGCAAGGTTGTATCCGACGGAGCAATACCAAATTTATCCGTGCTTATTAATCTGGTTGGATCAAAGCCAGTATCGGTGGTATAGTTGCGCCCATTTAATTTTAGAACCAAGTTGGAGGGATCAAGGACCGACTCATCGAGGAGTTCTGAATCTGATCCGTAACCAAATTGCAGGAAAGCTTTGTCGCCCGTTCTCTCTAATACAAAGCGCCGGGCGACTGGGACCGCCTTTAACAAACTTTTAACCGTATTGTTTGTAGCAGTGTTTACATTACGTATGGCCTTATAGATAATATTTTGTGATAGGTTGTCTACTTCATAATACTCATGGCTCTCGGTGTCGGTAACTTTAATGATTTCTGCAACGTTTGACGCATCTAAATTGACTCGCAAAAACCTCTGGAAGCTCCCTACGGTTACTTCTTGAAAACTTGTTCGACCAGAGACTGCTCGGCCGAAGGATCGAATAATATAAGTAGACGGCGACCCTGTGGTGCCATCAACTTGTCCGGCAACCATTTGATTGGTAGTCCGGGAAAAATCTACATCTTCGAGCAAGGTATAGCTTCCTCCACCCAAGGACGAAAAAATAGACCCAGCACTCAAGACAGGGGCATACGCCAAATTGGGGCCCACGGATACAGTTTGTGCTGGAACTTCTATGTAGAAGGTTAGCATGCCGTAGGCGGAGGGACTACTGTCTAGCTTGAACCCCATTTGGCGCGCAAGACGAACAACATTTGTGTACTCAATAGCACTATCTAAGAAGCTTTCGTTCGTTTGGTAATCCAAGTAGAAGGATAAAATATCGCCGACATATGAAACGGTATCCAGCATGAGAGAACCAAATGATGCTTCATTAAAATCCTGATAGGTGTTGGGATAATATCGTTTGGCATAATTCTCAAGGTCGCGACGAATCGAAGCAAAGTCGCGGCTTGTGTAATCAATTGGTTGTAATTTTTTACTACTCATTTTATAATCTCGCTACCCTAAATATCCCCAACACTTAAACTCAATGTCTCTGTGAGGTTTAAGGGCTTAATGGTAAAATCGATACTGACACTTAAAGAATGGGGATAAAGATCCGGGTTGTCCTCGGGGACACCGAATCGAATATCATCTATCTGTAAGTAAGGTAAATATGTCCGAACTTGACTAAGGATCTTTGATGAGATAGCAGAATACGTAGTTGAGTTATTAAATTCAAAAAGGTACTTCCGAATCCCAACACCAAATTTCGGATCCATTATGCGCTCTCCAGGGATTGTCAAAACAAGCATCTTAAGATTTTGTTTAGCCAACTGATGGAAGGTTGTATTAAGATTGTATGCCCCAAAAACATCGCTGGTGTTTAAGGGAAGCATTGCCGAAAGGCCTGAACTCATCGATTATTCCTCCTCTGGACTATTATTAACTGTACCTTCTGGTACCGGCTCGTCGCAATCGACTTCGGGTGTCACATCGATCACATCTTGTGTCGTATCTAATTCGTCATTGTTAATTAGTCCTAATAACAAATAAATCAACCCAATTGGGCTCGGAGGGATCATAAACATCCCCATAATAGTTCCCGTAAAGTCAATACCCTTTTCACCGATACGTGGATAAAAATTGTCCGGACGTGGATCCGGCTCGAGGGGAACGCCTTCGGCATCCCAGGGGCCCCATGGTGGGCCCGGGACCGGAATCTCCTCTTGAAGAGCTACGTCGAGTAGGCACAGTATAAGTTTCAACAGGTCGTTTCCGCTGGGGCCAGCGAACGCGTCTAGTTCTTCTGCTGAGGCTCCCGTCTCTTCCATTATCGCTTTCTGAGCTTCAGCGATGCCCTCTGCAGCAGGATCTAAGGCAAGCTCAAGCTGATTGAAGGCGAACCCGGAGCCGGTTTTAATTATTTTAGAAAGTGCAACATGAGGATCAATCAGTTCGGCCAAGCCCTTCAATATATTAATCGGTGTCATTATAATCATCTTAAGAATAAAGTCTTTCGCTTGTACTCCCGCATTCTCAAAGTCGGGGATGCCCGGGCCGGTCTGAGGGGTTGCTTGGGTTCTGCGTATTTGAGGTTTTTTCTTATAGTCATCATCATTTCTTATAGTGGACAAAAGAATATCTAAAATAACACTGTTTGTATTTTGAAACGCGTCGCTAACGTTTTGGAAATATTTTGTTGTCAAGTAAAAGTTTTGAATAATGGGAATTGTTACAATCGTTTCCTTACTAAATGTGGTAGAAAAATACTTCTGATATTCATCGCGAGACATTACTGCTCGACGCTCATAAGCGGAGAGAGGCTCTAAGTCAAATCCACCAAACTGGAAACCCTCGGCTAGCTCGCCTTCATCCAATAAAGCGTCGATCTCTTCCTGCGTCTCATCGACTTCAGGATTTGCGAGATCAGTTAATATTTCAAGAGCGTTAAGGCCGCCTTGAACATTATCCATAATGGCCTTGAATGCATTCGAATCAATGCGTAAAACGAGGCGGCCGGCGTCGGTGGGCTTCAAGCCGGAACCAAAAAGCTTGTTGTGTAATGAGACGACACGGGTGACTATACTATACGGTTCCCCGTAGAACGAACTGGCGACGAGGCCGCCGCCGAGCATAAATAAATCAGGTGTCTGCTTGTCGTACAATGTTGAGCCAGCAGGGGCATAGTCTGCCTCGTCGAAGAGGTCGGGGAGATCTTCACGGAAGTCTGTTCTGGGACCGTATATAGTAGAACCCCATTGGTCTTGAGTTAGACTATCAATCTTTGGGTTGTCTAAGATTTGCGGACCGTTGGCTCTTAGAAGCAGGTCCCACCACTTTTCGCGTTGGTTGGTTCTAGGGACTCCTAGGTTTCCGATCCTTCCATCTAGTTTTGTGTCGGGGGTCTTCGTTAGGAAAGAGTACGGTATGGGAACGTCGGGGAGGATGCCGATCTCGTCGTCGGCGGCGAGCTCGAAAACATCGCCGTAGTCGGATTGGAGCTGCGCGAGGCTGCGACTCGCGTCGCCTTTGGGATACCAATTCGCGAAACGAACACGTAATTTCATGTGTCCGTTGGCTGCAGCCCGGGCCATAAGATCATCGAAGGTGTATCCAAAAATTGCGAGTGAATGTGCATCGGCAACGTTATTAATGGTCGAGGTCGTAGCACTGACGGCCTGGTGCCAATAGATGGACGTCCTCAACGGAATGAGTCCACTTACATCTAAACTTTCTGGCATTTTTTAATCCTCATCATTGAAACCCGATATCATCATCATCGTCTTCCTCATCTCCGGGGTCGGGTTCCTCTTCGCTGCCCGGGCCTGGGGGAGGCTCAGGCGCTTCGGGAAGGTCGGGTGGTTCTATGGGCGCCCTGTACATTGACTCGTGAGTGGTGCCCGGGCAGCCGCGGCCCATTGCCACTGTACC